>Ga0208899_1001506_pt1 | contig 16392 bp, 16 predicted proteins | sample VirMetDEL_Nov_24_FD_184518 | JGI IMG/M metagenome (GOLD analysis project Ga0208899, IMG submission 184518) | Aqueous microbial communities from the Delaware River and Bay under freshwater to marine salinity gradient to study organic matter... | ecosystem: Environmental > Aquatic > Marine >... | reverse complement strand
AAGCCCAATTAAGGAAGGTTCCCATTTCATTAAGACCATCAATAAACCCTCCAGCAACTTGTCCAATAGATTCTGAAAAGAATGAATTATCGTCATCACCAGCTACTTCTATATTGTTAAAGAAAGAATTAGGGATCTCTGGTCTGTTTATCTCTTCGATTTTGCTTAAATCATCTTCAAATGAGACTTGGCTACTAAAATTATCTAAATAAACATCAGCTAAAGAAGATTGTGTACTCATGATCCTTGGTAGGGGTCTATACCATCTAAGGTTGGTTCATAAAATTCTGGTGGAACTATATTGCCACCATCATCTACTCTTATTGCACCATCTAATCTCTTTAAGAAAAGATTATCTGCTTCTCTATTTTCTCTTACTGCTTTTTTACTTTTTAATTTTTGATACCAAGTGTTAAAAGATTTCTCAGGTAAATTTGTAGATGTAGGTTCAGACTTAAAGATATGTATCTGCACTTTTCTAAAATCTTCCCTAATAGCATCTTTTTGTTTTATACCTTCATTTGTTGCTCTTTGTTTGCTTTTATTAAAAATATTTCCGTATCGTTCTTCAGGTGAAGTGTCAGGAAAAAATTCATTATATGCTTCAGGCATCATTTCAAACAAATACGCACGATACAAATGTTCCGCATTATCCACTTGTATCCAATTAGGCATTGAATTTAAATTTTCTAAATCAATTTCAGTTCTTTCTTCTTTTTTATCAAAATAAGATTTCTTTAATTCAGTAAATTCTTCAGACAGTCTTTCTATTAAAGCATCATATTGTTTGCTTTTTTCTTCTGGTGTAGCATTGCCATACAATGTTTCTATATTTTCTGCACCAATTCTAAATTTATTAAATGCTTCTGCGTGTGCTTTTCCTAGTTCACCATCTACAACAACTAGATTCTTAAAAGCACTTAAATTACCAACAAATAATTTAGCTAACTCTTGGTTAAACCTTTCGCCATAAAATTTAGAAGCACTTCTGTCATTGTTGACATTAAGTATTTGTTTAAATATTTCTTGTTCTTGTTTTTTATTTATTTTAGGAAATGTATTTACAATTAAATTTGGATCTTGTCTTAATCCAGCAAGTGTCAATCCTCCCTCACCTAACGATGCTTGCACCATTCCTAATCTATATTGATCATTATCACCAGATCCACCACTAGATTTTATTTGATTAAAAGTAGAAGTAAGACTGTCAGCACCCACATCATAGTAGGATGACCAAGATAACCCATTTGCTTCATTCAACCTTTTTGTCAAATCAGCTATATTTCTTATTCCGTTACCACCTTCTCTGTCTGGAAATTTAATATCTAATACAATATTTGTTTTCCATTCATTGTAATCACTTCTTGCAGTCTTCTTAGCTTCTGCTTCATCTTCTTTCTCTCCATTCTCAAGCATCAAATCTAGTTTCTCTATATTCTCAAATATAAATTCTCTGTACTGATTGTTATCCATCAGCATAGAACCAGATTTTAAAACTCTAGGATCTGTAACTTTATCCTGCAAAGCACCAATAATATTGGTTATGTACAACTTCTCTTCTTCATCGATAATCCTGCCACTATTAGAGTTAGCATTATCAAATGTATAAGCTACACCAATAATTTCTTTAAGTGCTACATTAACAGATTGTTCCCTAGTAAGACCCTCTGCCATACCTTGATCTGTAAGTGTTCCTAAGATGTTGTAGAAGTTCTTGTTAAAATCTACTGGAGTAGCCTTATCATCACCTGAGTAAAGCCTAAATAAACCTTGGTATGCAGGGGATGTTTTATCAAATAATGTTGTTCTTACTACTTCTCTAAAAGTAGCAACTCTGTTATTAACTTCGTTCTTTCTTACATTTTCAAAAAACGTCTGGTCTAGTTGACCTTTGTACCTGAGTAATTCTTCTACATCGATGTCTGGGTTATCCCTAATAATAGAGTTAATTTTACCATCAATAGATTTTTTATATACTTGTTCTACATCAAAATCCCCTGTCTCTTTATTTACTTCTAAACCCATAGTAAAACCAGCAGACTTATCTTTATTAAATGCTTCTGTTTTATTAAACACCCCAGCAAGAAAATCAGTATCATTAATTATTTTGTTACCTTCTTCTCTTGCTTTGAGTAAACCCTTAGTTCGTTTTTGTTGTTTACCATATATAGCCCAACTACCTTGTAACTCAGGATCTACAGTACCTTTAACTGCATCTGCTTGTGCTTTAAATGCTATTTCTTCTTGTCTACTTTCTCTGTAAGTTTGGTATGCTCCAAATCCAGCATCTATAATACCTTGTGTTGCCTTTAACCTTTGATTAGCAAACTCGATAAAGTTATCTAAGTCTCTGGTATCCTGTCTTCTAAAAGTATCTACTGGTCTTGCTTGAGGACGTAAGTTACCAAAGTTTGCTCGTTGAGTTACTCGTTCTACCATTAGGTTATATTTGCTCCAAAGTAAGTTGTACTACCTGTATTTTTAGCATATTCATATCCTTTAAATCCTGCACCACCTAAACCTAACAATGCACTAAGAGCATCTGGTTTACTTGGTCCTCTAAAACTAAAGATCCTATCTTCCATTTTTGCTTTTGCTTGGAGCTTACCAATCTTCATCTGATCAGTCATCATAGCAAGGTTCCTAGTATTAATACCTCGTTGCTCTTGTATCATTTGCCTAGATCGTTCCCTGTTTAACTTTGTGTCTCCAGTTTGTTGTAAAATCTGTTGATCATAATCAGCAATAATAGCATCTACTGTATTACCAGTAAGCATCCCAGCAGTTAATTTACCTACTGCTTTAGCTTTTGCTTTTTCTCCCTGTCTTTCAGTCCTTCTTATAGCCTCAGTAGTATCTACACCTTCTTGTATATCTTTCTTTGCTAGTTGTCTCTGGCTTAACTCAAATGCTTCTTCTTCTTGGTCCTGTCTTTTATCTATTTGTGCTAAGTCTAACTTATATGCTTTTTCTGCTAGTGCTTTATTCTGCTCTGATAATTCTTGACCTTCTTGGTACGCTTGTTCTTGTGCCATATAACTGGCTACACCTTGTGCAACCATTAAACTTGCGTATATAGATGCAGGTTCACACATTTTTGATCCTTAAAAATTCTACAAATGGAGTACCAGCATACCCAAAATTAGGTATGACTCTGATAAATGAAAAACCTAAAAACTTTAACCATTTGATTGCGTTCTTATTAGCCACATCAACATAGTTATATAAAAGATCCCAATTAGTAGACAAGAGAGTATCAATCCAGTTTTTTCCTGTTCGTAAAAATTTAATTTCTAATCCTTTGAACTCACCATCACTTAACATCCAAGGGATTCCTATGCGGTCATTTATTATACTTTTGTTCACACCAAACATACCTTTAATTAACCCATTATGAACAATTGTATACACTTCATCAGAAGCATAAAAACCAGCACATAGCGAATCCACAGGTTTAGATCCACTTGCTCTCCATATTTCCTCTTTGTCTTGTATACAAATCCTTGGTGCTAAATCAAATACATCCTCTATAACAGAATTACGGAAGTAACTAGTTAAGTCGCTGGGATCGGATGTGGTAGAATCCTTCCCATTCGGCACTTTGGAATTCACATGGGAGGTGAGAAGATGAGAGGATTTCGAGTTTGATGTTTTTGCTGTTCCCCAGCAGAGGAACTTTAAATGATCCTGACTCGATAATTGAGGTTTGGTCGGTTTTATTATTTGCTTGTGAGACTCGTCTACCAGTAAATTTTTTTTCATCGGTATCTTCTGTCAGTCGGTTAGTATGTGTGACTTTAGCAGTAAAGTTACCAGTATGAGCAAAGTTAATAGTCATGTTTCTTAGTTGCAGTCTAGATACTGTTTGTGGTTTCTGTCCTTGACCTATAATTATCTCACTAAACTGAAACTTAAAATCAAATGATTGTCCTACATATATTGGGTTATTAGCATCAATAGTTAAATTAGCTAATGTAGCAGAAGAAAGTATATCCCCTTTCTTGTCGATGTATTTTAAACTAACTCCATCTGCATAATAATTTGTATTAAAGTTTGTATAGGACGAATTAGACGTTAGCTTTACTCTTCTGTCTAAAAGTATTTCATGGTTGTTTTCTGTAGTACCTACTGCTTCGTCTTGTGATAATTTAATTTTCTCTAGGTAAACTTTTGATGATCTTTGAGTAACAATAAATATTTCATCCTGAACAAAAGTAATAGCAAGGATGTCAGCATCAAACTTCCATTGTGACCATGAGGACTGTACTTTATTCTGTCCGTTCCAGTAGTAGCCATAGACCCACAAAACCTTACTAGAAGCACTATCATCTGTAATAAGGCACAACATATTGTAGTTACTACTGGCACTCATCTGTTTGATGTTACCTTTTATATACCTAGGTACATGACCAGTTATGTCAGTTGCATCTTTTACTTCTGTATCTGTTTGTAAATAAAATTCTCTAATGGTACTAAATGCACCCCCTGGACTTGCAAAGAATACATATCTTCCTGCACCTACTGGTGTAGTACCTAAATCAGCTTCAAACTCCGTAGTTACATTTAAGCTAATATCTAGTGGACTAAGGAACTCTGCTGAGTTAAGAATGAATTGGGTTTGATCAGAAAAGATAAGGAGGGATTCAGAGAAGGGAAGTGCGTGTTTGAGGATAGATACACGATTAGTAGAAACTGTTACATCAATAGGATCAGTATCAAGTAGGTTTAATACTGTAGGTCGGAACCAATTAAGGAATTTTCCTGCTTCAGTAAAGATGACACTTTCCTCAGAAAGTACACCCAACCTATTCTGATGGAAAAATATGTCGCTGATAGTGGAACCAACAAAACTAGGAAAAGGATTAGAATCATCATCACCAGCAACCCTACTAGTCCAACTAGCTTGTTTAACGCTAAAAGAACCATCTGTCTCCTTAATTATCTGTAGAGGCATAGTAGCAGGATCTAGACTATTTTGACTTCCACTTGCTACTGTTTCTTCAAATACCCCTTTAGTTTCATCTTTTAGTCTTACATAAAAATCATCAGCAAATTTACTGTTATCCCCTGTGATCTTAATGACCATATCTTTGGCATTAACTGGTCCTGCCCCTGGCAACTCAGCAAACCTTTGTGTCTCATCTTTAAATGCTTGGATAAAACCATTGGATCGGGAATCAGTTACTCTTATTTCAAAGTCAGTAGTATCAGAGCATTTTATATGTATAACAGAACCAGATACAGTAGCGGATAACTTTGGGAAAGTACCATCAAAATTTGTACTGTTATGAGTTCCTGAACCAAGCATTAATTGTGAAGATTGTGTAGCTCCAGAATAAACTAAGGCTTCTCTAATTTTACCTACTGCTCCTTCTGATGCACTCAAATCTAAAGTCAATGTGCTACCAATAGCAGTACCATCAAACAAGGCTTTAGCTATCTTGTCTGTAGCAATATTAGCTTCACCCCCTGTTGCACTACTTTCTGCTGTTGTTAATTCTGCTACAGTATAAAAAGCACCATTATTAATGTTTCCTTGTTTTATTTCTATTTTGTAGGTAGTAGCATAGTCTCCACCCCTGACATAAATTAAGGCTTCTGGATTTCTAGTAGCAGAAGTAGTAGAGTCTTTGGCTACAGTAATGCTCTTATTAACAAGGTAGGTAAAATCAGCTACAGTCGTAGCAGTATAATTAGAGTTGGGATTACCATTGGTAAGGTAAGTCTTGATCTCATTAAAAGTATCCCCAGAGGTTATAACACTATCAGTTGCATCCCTAGCACGGACAGTCTTAGAAGTCCCATCACTAGCATCATAGACTTTTACCAAGTCTGCTATAGTGTTACCTGACCCTGTTAATACTGCTATAAATGTTTCTGTACCTGACCTTCTAATAGGATGGATAAAAGTAGAAGCAAAAGAAGCATCTGACAGTTTTGCTACGTGTTGTGTTCCTGGCCTTTTCTTTAATCCTTTAACAGGATCACTATAACCATTCTCTTGTACAACACCTTGGGACTTATCTTGGACTGTAGGTGCTTGCTGGCTAACTCCGTTTAGTAGAGATGGAATTAAATCAGATACTAGAGGCATTAAAGGAATCCAAGTCGTAATCGTTGAGTACCAAAATGGTCCCGATTAACTACTCTGTACACACTATATTCATCAAATACATTGTGTCCTCCAATTTGACTTTCTGCTTCTTTTAATTCTGCTAAAGCACTAGCTTCATCATCTTTTTCAAATCCATATAACTGAGGATTACCTACGACTTGCTGGGTAAACCTTCTACTAGACTTAATACCTATATATCTTTTTGCTACTTCTGGTAGTGAATCAAATTCTTCCTGTGTCACTACATCTAAATGTATGGAAGTATGGTTATCCCCTACATCGAATGTATGATTGAACGGATCGTAGATTTTATTTTTACCCTCTTTAGTTCGTCTTTGAATAAATCTAAGGTGACTACTGGTTCCTACACAATCAATTTTAAGTGTATTAAGAGGGAGAATGATTTGTTTGGAAACACTATCGGGAATAAATTTTTTATTAAAATCTGTGTTAAACCACCAACCCTCAGATTGCATTTCCCTGTCAATCCTACCAATAATAGTTTCTGCTAGTTCAGCATCAGTAAGACCAGATTCTAAATCGTTTACTGGTGCTTCACCTATACTAGCAAGCATCAAGTTTACTAAGTTTAACTTAGTTGTTGCGTTATAAGCCATTAATCATCAATCTTGAGTGGGTTTTTTCTTCTTTTGTCTTTACTAGGATCTTTTGATACACCTTTCCATCCCCAACCCTTTTCCAGATATTCTTTTTTATGTTGAGCCATTTTTTCTTTATGCTCTTTTCTTCTAGCTTTAGATTCGGGACTCCATTTTTGTTTTTGTAAAGCTAATTCGTGCATCTCAGCTTGGAGTAAACCTGCTTTAGTATAGTATTCAGGATCTTTTTTATCTAAGTTTTCTATTTTTTTATATACTTGTTCTAATTCCTCACTTAATCGTTGGTACTTAGATTTATATTTAGATTTCTTTAATCCTGCTACTATTGCTTTTCCAATACCCATTTTAAGTTTTTGCTGGTCTTCCTTTTTTCTTAACTTGGGGTTGCTCTTGTGACTCTTTTTGTAGTCTTAGTTCTTCCATTTCTCTCCATACTGATTTTGATTCACCAGCAGGGCATGGTCTATGTTGTTGTTCTCGTACTACTCTATCTAAATCAGACATGATTATTTTTATTTAAGGGAGACAGGGGGGCAAGGGCAAACCCCCCTGAGAGGTAGAGTAGCCAGAGGGAGATTGTAGCTACTCTAAGGGAACATCAACTACCAGTTGCTCTCGCAAGGTAGCAACATTCAGGACGTAGTACACCATGTCCGACAGCCATCTTTGCTACCAGTAATGTACCTTGTCTACGAATGTCATATTCGCTCTCTGTTTGCAGATTCATAAGTTGTACAGTACCTACTGCACTTTTATGAAAAGCAAGAAAACGAGTATTACCAAGTGCGGCCGCATTGTTAGCAGTACCATTACCAAAATAGGTGTTATTTTCACCAGTTACAGCACTACTAGTATTTGCAGAAGGCAAATGGTTTGATACCAAAATAGTGAAACCAGCAAGCCTAGGCATATTAGCATTAGCTACATCACCTTGACCTCCATAGTCACGATTTACTGCTTTTGTTGAATCAAGAACATCATAAAAATCTTCAGGATTTAATACGATATACCTGTCATCTTTAGGAATGTCTAATTCATCAAACTTTTGGGCAGCATCAAATATTCTAGCAACTTTTAAATCACTAGTATTGTATTCAGCATTAGCTACTGCAATAGAACTTCCACCACCAGAACCACTATTAGTAATAGTAGTAGTAGTATTAGCACCAATATGCACTAATTTAAGAAGATTCTCATCCATCCTCTTAGCTAATGATCGGCCCATCTCAGTAGAATAAACACTTCTCACATCATAGTGAGATCGTGCCTCATCTAACTTATCAATGAACACATGAGAAACCAAAAGATCATCAATATTAATAACCTTTTCAGCTTGTTGAGGAAGAGTACCACCAGCAAGTTCGTTTCCAGGTGTATGATATGACGCAGTTGTCTTACCAAACACAGGGAATTGTGCAGACTTACCAGAACTAATTGTTCGTTTCATAGTACGTGAAAGCATTACATTTGCTTCTTCAAAGGCAGTAATAGTTTCACCACTAAATACTTTTAAGAATAGTGCTTCGGTTGCTGTACCTGAAGCATTAACTAATCCTATTCTATTCGGAGTTGAGGCAGAAGCCATAATTATTTTCCTATATGATTAATGTTAAGGTACGACATTAATTACACCTTAGTCACTAATCACAACAAGTTGTCTTTCCTCAGAAAGGCTTGTTAATTACATGACATTGGAGTTCGCAAGTTTGTCGTGAACTTGCTTTCTAAAACTGGGATCATCGGTGTACCTAGGATCTTTCATATCCTTAGTTACTTGTGCCATAGAAGTGTAGGCACTCGATGAATTTGTTCTTTGACCTTGAATTAGATTAGGGGCCGATCCAGTACCCATCTGGTATCGAGCATAAAGTGAATTAACTGCAAACTTAGCAGTTTCTATATTATTAAGGTCAACATTAGCATTAAATACATTTATCTCATCTTGAGATAGATTTTCTTTAGCCCAAGCAGTCATCTTTGCGTAAGTATCCTGACCACCAACTAAGTTATAAACAGACTGTTGTACAAGTTCTGATCTAGCTTGTTGTCCATCTATAAAGTCATCTACGAAATTCTTTGGGATACCTGCCTCTTCCAACGCTTGATACGAAGCATCAGAAAGTTCCCCTTCTCTCGCATACTCAGCAGACAAAGCTCCAAAATCCAATCCCTTAGATTCCACATATCTTTCAGCCTCCTCCATAAATTCTTCGTTTTCATCAGAGGAAACATCATCAGCTTCTTGAGATCCTTGAGATAATTTCTGTTCCAGATTTTGATAGGCATTGGCTAAGTCCTCTGGTGAATTAAATTTCTCTGGTAACCAATCGGGTCTACCAAATTCTTCTACTTCTTCTCCATCAGCAAGAGAAGCCATAGCTTCATCATGACCTTCAGGTGGTTGTGTGTTTTCTTCTGGTGGTACTGATACTTGATCTACCATATATCCCTTTTATTTAGTTGTGTATTTTCGACCTTGCCATGTAAATGTTTTACTACCTTTTGCTTTCTCCTCGTTATATTTTTTCCTAAATGATTTAGCCATAGAAGAACCTTTACGATAAACAGGATAGTTACCTTTAAAATCTACTGGTGAACTATCTTTATCTTTTTGCATTCTGTCTTGTATAGCTTTTCTGGAATCCATTTGAGTTTTTACATTCCTACTACCTTCTGATTTAGAAGGTGGAACTCTGGTAGGTTTCTTTGTAGGTTCCTTTTTCTCTGTCTTCTTAGAAGTAGAAGCACCAATACCCAAAGCACTCAATGCACCCAACAACATCCCAGCTTTACCTTTACCTTTAAATTTTACTCTGGTAGGTGGTTTATTATTAGCATCTGGTTTTCTAGTAGTTTTCTTCTTAATTCTTTCTACTACTTTTTCTCTTCGTTCACCTTTTAATGCTGGTTTAGGATCTTTAACCCCTTTCATCTTTACATACTCTACTGTGTAGTGTTTTGTATTAGCCTTCCCTGCTCTTTTATCTGCAATTAACTTTTCTGCTACTGGCTTTTTAATACTGTCAACTACACCATTCTCAAACTGTTTGTAATAACCCCCATTCTTATACCTTTTAATCACAAAGGTACGCTTATTAGCCATGTACTCAGGTGCTTTATTTCTTTTCTTTAATTCTTTATCTAAATCCTTAGTAGGTATGTATTCTTTTCTTGGGTCTTTCTTTGGTCTACCTATTTGATTCCCATAAGTACCTTCACCTTGGGGCATACTATCCTTGTTGTTGAGGTTGTTGTTGTGGTTGTAGTCCAGCCATTTGCATAATCTGAGGTAGTAGTTGTTTACCTATCTCTGGACCCATAGTTTTAGCTATTTCCATAACCATTTGTTGTTGTCTTTGTTGTTGAGCTTGCTGTTGTAGTTGTGCTTGCTCCTCTTTAGACTTCAACAACCCTTGAGGATCTATTCCTAGTGATACACCTACACGATCTATAAAATCATCAATGTTAATCTGATTTAAGAAACCTTCTGCTCCAAGAGGTTGGAACATCTGTATCATCTGCATTAGTTTCTTTAAGTCTTCTGATCTACTCATTGCTTCTAGACCAGTAATAATCTGAGGTCTTACTACACCTTCTGGTAGAGGTGGTACTTTGTCATTATCATTAAGTTTCTTGAGCATCAATCTAACCAGAGGTAATTGAAACTCTTGAGATAACAAACTAAATATTCCACCTAACCCAGATTCTATTTCATTAGCAAGTAGACGTACTTCAGTAGCAGTAACTCTTTCAGCATCTCTTTGTACTGTACCGGACATTAGAAATGCACCAGCAAGTCTGTCACTAATAGTTTTAATCATGCTCTCAGCAATCCTAAAATCTACTGCTTTGTTGACTTGCAATACACTCACATCATTAGCATCCCCTTGGATGATTGCTCCGTTAGGTGAATTAGCTAATGATCTAGCTTTAGTTGTACCATTAGGACGTACTAGAAATAGTACCTTTGCAGAGGATGCAGTACCTTCTACTAATGCTTGTGATAAACCTTCTAGTGAACGTAAGTCACCTAAATATTGTTCTACTAAACCTCTTCCATAGGATTCACCATCGATCCTGTCAAACCTAAGTACCATCCAAGGGAAGTTATCTAACTTATAAGTTCCTGAACTATTAGGTACTTCTATTTCTTTTACTTCCTGACTTACTACCCATTGGTCTGCTTCTCTAATTATCTTTGTGTAGAGATCAATACTCTTATCTGAGTCATCATTAGTATCTTCTTGTTGTACTTGGTTTCTGATTTCCTCTGGTAACATAAGAGGACTTACAGATTCCTTTACGATGATCTCTAGTACATTACCCATAGCATCCCTTTGGCATACATACCTTTCCAAAGGAAATACTCGCATACCACCTTCTTGTGGAAAATGAACAAGAGCATTACCAGAAACAATAAGATGCTTTAACATCTCAAAGGTAGGTACTCGTACTCTTGTTACTTCTATTTCAGACATTACAGCACGTTCTATAGCACCTAATGCTTCCTCAACTGCCCCTCGACCTTCTTGTTTAAGTTGTGGGATCTCAAGATCATCCACCATTAGTCTAAAGAAGGGACCAGATGGGGGCAGTAAGGCCAGAAGTAACTTAGAAGCAAGAACATTAACTGCTCTAGCACCTACACTTTGGTATGGTGTAGGAAATATGGTACTAGCTGAATGTCCTTCTGGAGGTATGAGGTAGGGTAAAGTTAGTTCGGAACAATCCCTGCTTCTTGTTAAGAAGATGTGCCTTTGGTTCTCTAATTGAGAATACCTTGAGGCACAAGATTGATTATTTATCACGAAGGAATTTGTACTCCAATACCACTAGAGGGGATTCTTAATGCTCCCTGTCTAACTGCTTTCTCTCTTCCTCGTTTTCTTCTGCCACCTCTTCTCATCATAAGGTAAGGATCATCTAAGGAAGGATCATAGTTGCTATCTAGGGTTTTAAATCCCTCTTTAGCCATTCTTTGTTTGAAGTTTCTACTAATATTAGAAGCAATAGAAGTAGTATTGTCCGTTGTTTGATTTACAGTAGTATTAAGAAGACTATCTGGGTTGTTAGGATCAATTAAATTAGATGTAGTTTCTTTTATGTCTTCTACTGCTTTGTCACCTTTATCTTTAAAATCACCTAATTCATCTTTAGATTCTTTTACTGTACCTTTTTCCTCACCAGAAATAATACTATCAACTACATCAATCATTAATTGACCAGTATCTTGAGCATCTTCTAAGGTTGTATCTATGTCAGAACCTTGGTAAACCTCATCTAATTGATCTACAATATCGCCCGTACTTGTATCAGTAATTTTAATATCAGGTGTGTTATCACTAATAGTATCGGAAACATCCTCAAGATCCACTTTTATTGGGGGAGGGGGTTCTACTTTTATGTCAGGTGTATTATCACTTACTGCATCAGAAAGATCTTGGGCAGTAGGTGTACTACCCCCGCCTCCACCAGATGAACACATATTAAGTTATTATTTTAGTTGTTCCAGAAGACATTGATTGTTTAGGACCGACATTCATTTTTGATACGTCACCCCTAATTCTTAAATTATTCTTATTTCTCTTTCTTTTCCTAAGTCTAGGATCACCTTCACCTTGCCTTGCATCTAAATTCGTTATCTCTGTAGGTGTAATAGAAGTATCTGTAGTAGGTTTGGTTTTTTTACTATCGTTGTTTAGATAATTTTGGGGATTTAAATTACGTAGTAACAATCCTGCACCAGATTTACTATCAGCACCTATAAGTGTGTCTACTGCATTACCTACATCTAAAATAGGATTCCTAATTAAATCATCAAATGCTTTACCTTCAACAGTAGAAGAAGTTCCGTCATATCCTCTTTTTCTTCTTTCTGCTACTTGGTCATACTCACACATCAACCTTCAAACTCCTGCATATCCCTACGTTCCATCAACCATTCAACCATTGCTCTTTTTCCTGCATACATAAATATTTCTCTTTCTGTCATATCAATAGTAGGACAAGCAGATGGGAATAGTTGATCTAGATCCTTTACTAACTGTTCTGGTATATCTAGATATAGTTCTTTTTTACCCTCAAGATCCATAAAAATCGGTTTTCCAACGTAGTTAAAAAATATTTCCTATGGGGTTGGGTAATTTACCCCTAATAAAAGATCCTTATAACCATTTAAATCTGTTGTATCCCCTTCTCTTTGTATTCTTGTCAATCTTGCATTTAACAATGCTTGTTGACTTGTGTAACCATGTTTTTCATAGGTAGGTAACACAACATCATCCCACATATTCTTAACATCGAATGGTGGTACATCCCATTGTTCTTCATTTCCTATTCTATCTAACAAAAGTTTTTTTGCTCTCTTCATCCCCAAACCTTTGACACCTATTATATTATCTACAGTATCCCCAGCTATGGTTTGGCACATCCAAGATAAATTAGCTTTATTTTCTGTTATCTCTACTAACTCATCTTTTATATAATGTAATCCTGGTACTGTTTGTAGATCCTTATCGATAGTCACACATACTGCTCTGTTGTTCTGTGTCTTTACTGGTGGTTCTACTTCCCATAATTTTGCATAGGGATCTTTAGCAGTAATAAACTCACCTATAATATCGTCTGCTTCATAACCATCTTGTTCTATATTGTACTGGTATACATACCCCAATCTTTCTCTTATTCTCTTGAGACACAAAGGTTTCCTCTGGTCTACTCGATTCATCTTGTACTCAGGATAAATTTTTTTTCTAAAATTGTTTTTATGTGACCAGCAAAGAACAGGAATAACTGTAGGATCTCTTTGTGTATCTCTAAATCCTTCTACTATTTTAGTAATGGTATCTATTGCTATGTGGGTTGCTTCTTCTTCTGAACTCCAGAGTGTCCAAAGATCCTCATCCCATTTAACTGCTTTCTCTGCATTGAAAGCTGATCGGTATGCTACTATGTCTGCATCAATTGCTAAGATTGTCATTAGTGTGTCTCCATCCAAGAGTTTCCAATTTTATATTCCCCATCGAGAGGACATTTGAAATCGTAATATCGTTCTGTCTCCAAAATTTTTTGCACAAAAACTTTTCCAACTTCATCCAGATCCAAGGTTTCACTAACGCTTACCTGAATCTCATCGTGTACCCAAAGAACTATCCTTGCTAATCCATTGTAGGATCTAATAATTTCTTCATTTACTAAACTGATCCATCTTTTACATAATATTGCTCCAGCAGATTGTATTAAGAAGTTAAGAGCAGAATGAGTAGAACGGACAGGGATATGTCTACCATCTAACCCTTTTAAAAACTTCTTCTTCTCTAGTGACCTAGCAATATTATTATTCAAGCTAGAGAATCCAGTAATATTACTCATGAACTTATCTTTAAGTTTCTTACCTTCTTCTTTACCACCACCAATGATAGATCCTATTTTCTGTGATCCAGCACCATAAAGTAGGGCATAGATAAATGTTTTTGCTTGGTCCCTAGTTTCTAGTCCAGCAGACTTCTGGTTTTCAGTATGTATGTCACTTTCTACTACTTTCTTACCATAGGAACCATTGTCATACTTTGCTAAATAGTGGGACAATACTCTTAGTTCCAATGAGGACATATCTATACCAATAAACTTGTGTCCTTTATCTGGTATAAACAACTCTCTACATTCTTTACCAAAAGGTGATCGAGTAGCAGGAACTTGTCCTAGATTAGGATGAGTATGGGTTGCCCTAGATGTATATGTACCAAGAGGATTAGTTCGGTTGTGTATGATGTAACTACCATTCTCTTTGTTAGCCAGTTTCAACCATGCTTGTTTACCTTCACTAATCTGAGCTATTCTTTTTTGTAGCAGTAAGTAGTCTGCTATCATTAGTGCTTCTGGTGTACCTAGTTCCCTTAGTACAACTTCATCTACTATAGGATGACCCAAAGGTGTTTTCTTAGTAGGTTCCCATCCTCTTTCTATCAAAACCTTGGCTATATGCTGTCTGGATCTAGGATTAAAATTTACATTCTTGATCTTGGTATAATCTTTTTTCTTTCTTGTCCTACCTTCTCCGTTATTTACAATCCAAGATCCAAACTCATCCTTTAGTTTATCTTCAAATCCTACTCGTTTTAGTGATAGCTTTTCTTCTAGTGCTTTTGCATCCTTCTTATTAAATCTAACACCAGTAAACCTCATATCAGAACATATAAGTTGCATAGAATGCTCTAGTCGTACAGCATCTTGTACACCAGAGTCTTTCATCTTTTTCTTTAACTTCTCATACAACTTAAAGTTAAGTTTCACATCATTGATGCAGTAGTTAAGCATATCCTCAGAGTATATCCCAAAGTTGCTACACTCCATCTTGGGGAAGTTTAAGTCTTTACCCCAACTATCAAGACTGTGAAACTCTCTAGTAGGAAAAAGCAGTCTAGAAATAGTAAGAGTATCCCTAGGTAATGCTTTAGGAACCCAATTGTAGATTTTGTTTATAAAAGGAATGTCAAAATCGATGATGTTGTGACCAACGACTATTTTAGCAGAGTCTAGGTATTCTATTCCTGCTTCTATTTCTTCTGGACCAAATGATTTTATCTCCCATGTCTCAGCATCCATAGTAACGATGCAATGTATAACTTTTCCCTGCTCATAAAAGTTATCTGTCTCAATATCAAAAATCAGCGTCTTCTTCTTCTTCATCAAAATTTATCTCCTCTAATGTCTCAAATAACCTTCCTGTCTCAGGTGTATATCTCAGTACAGAACAAGCCCCTTCTTCCCCTGAATATCTATTTTTTAATACACGTACTGTAGTTAAGTGCTTATCTGTCCCTTGTTTGTCCCTTTCTAAAGCTATACACATATCTGATAACTGAGCTATAGCCTGAGATCCCCTTAAATGATTTAACCCTACTCTCTCACCTTCTTCATGTCCTTTGCCCCCATTGGTTCTTTTTAAATGCGATACCAGCAATAACGCACATTGGGTATCCTCAACGAAATCCCTAAGATTGGTCATGAGGTTATCTATTTTCCTTCTCTCATCCCCTTCCCCATCTCCTGAGACAATAATAGAAATGTGGTCAAGGATAATTAGCTTACAGTCGTATCCTTTTACAAAATGACGTAACTTATCCTTAATACTGTCTTCTGAGGAACTACCCCAATGCTTATCGAAGACAACTTTGTTCCCCAGATCCAGATCCTTGTACCAGTTTTCCCATTTATCTAAATCTCGTTCTTCCTGTGAATGTAGATGAAGTGGTTCATTAGCATGGAGAGCAAGTAAACCAATAGCAGAACGCTTAGTATTTTCCTCTAGTGCATAGTAAGCTACTTTGTGTCCTTGTAAGATAGTGTTGTATGCTACTTCTCTACAAAACTGTGACTTACCTACTCCTGTTCCAGCAGTAATACAAACTATCTCTCCACAACGTATCCCCCTAGTCATCTCATCTAACTTAGGGAATGGGTAAGGAATACTTACTTCATCATGTACTTTTATTATTTCTTCCCATATCTCATCCCCTGTTACTATTCCTTCTGGTTTATGAGGTTTAGCATTGTAGATTGCTTGCATGAGATCCTGTTGCCTGTTCTGCATCAGTAACTCATTAGGATCTTTCTCAGGAAGTTGAACTATCTTGCATTTACCATAGGATAATAGTT
>Ga0208899_1001505_pt1 | contig 16401 bp, 31 predicted proteins | sample VirMetDEL_Nov_24_FD_184518 | JGI IMG/M metagenome (GOLD analysis project Ga0208899, IMG submission 184518) | Aqueous microbial communities from the Delaware River and Bay under freshwater to marine salinity gradient to study organic matter... | ecosystem: Environmental > Aquatic > Marine >... | reverse complement strand
AACATCAAAGACTTAACAAATTTTAATAGGAATATGCAAGGAACACCTAAAGACCTATAAAGCTTTATAAAGTCTTTAGAGTTTACAGAGATTTTTAAGCAGTAATGAGCCATAAAAATAAATATAAAACTTTATAAAGCTTTACAGGCTCAACAGATTTATAGAGCCTTAGAAAGCTTTTTAAGGCCTTACTGCTATGTCCCTATTGCTTAACACAATATCGAAGCTTACAGAGCCTTTAAAGGCCTTGTAAACCTATAAATATTTTATGGGGTGGGGTGTGCCCGAACTAATGAGCTAGAAAAAAGACAAAAAAAACCCCGTATTGCTACGGGGCTCAACAAAGCTTAATAAAGCTTAAAGAAGTTGTTCAGCTAACTTAGCCTTTTTAACTTCTCTAATTGCTTCAATAACATCTTTTGGAACTCTTTTTAAGCTTAGATACTCAGTAATGTGTTTCTGTTTCAAAACTTCACTTGCTTTCTTTGCATTAAGCTTATTCAAGAGATAACCCCTAAAAGAGTTATAACCCAAGTCTTTAGGGCATGAAGCCATAGTTGCGAAAGTCATTGAGACTTTTTTCACTTGGCCGTATGTTGCTTTCCTATTGGCATTAGCTGACCAATCAACAACAGGTGTAGAAGCTTTTACTGCTTCTTTAACGATTTTTAAATTTTTCTTATTTGCTTTCATTTTTTCTCCTTATTTTGAAAGATTAAAATTTAATTGTTCAACCTAGAACACTATCAATCTTATTCCAGCTATTTCAAAAAAGCAAATATATTTTTTCTCTGTTGCCCTAAAGGTCTTTATAAAGCTTTATAAGGCCCAACAATCTACGTTAAGTTTTGGTGGTGTCAAACACTTAGGCAGGAGTATGCAAAACTTTACATGCACGATAAAGTTCTTTATGCGTTCCTTGGATTGACTCGATAACCCCGAACAGTCATACTGTCATCAGCTCGGCAATCAAGCCGACAAAACTAGGAGAAAAACATGTTCGAAGGAATTGTGTTCGGAATCGTTGACAACGGAGTGTTAGCTCTGTGTGCCCTTTGGGGAATAGACATTGACCAGAAACTATCTGGCAAAGGTGTTAACGGAGCTTTGTTTGGAGCTTTGTGGGGAAATACTTTGTCTGACTTTTTGGGAGGAGTATTCGACTTTGGCTTCTTTGTAAGTCTTAACATAGCTTTAGGGTGCATGGCAATCATACCTTTGGTGAGTATTTACACGAGGTGGAAAAATGCTAAGAATTAAGTTAAACTTTCAAACTATGTCTTTAGAGCAAAAACTAAATTATCTTGACAGCATTCAAGGCTTTGTGCAAGATTGGTTAGGTCATGATGCTCAAGGTCAAGAACTTAGAGATGACTTTGGTTGTCCTATGAAATTTACGATTAACGAAGAATTTAAAATGATGGGGAAAATAGCATGAAAATACTTGACAGAACTTCAAAAGAATTACAAGAATATTTGCTCAATCCAAAGCAAGGCAATCACTACAAATGTTTTCTTTGGACAAGAGAAGGCTTTAGATTTGTCGAAGTCAAAGTTGCTCGGAAGTGGGTAAGTTTGAAATGGACAAAGAGTCGTCAAAGACTAACGTTGGATTTATGGAAGAATCATGCATGGCTTCAATGGCGATACAATGCTCGGAATGACGCATGTATAAAGGCTTTCGAGGAAACAGGTTCATACAAAAAACCTAACTCATGGTACAAAGCTTATGGCTTCGAAACTAATCCAGAACATCAAAGCGTAAACAAAACAGCGTGGAAATGTTAATTAATGTTTTATGCACACGATAAAGTTCCTTATGCGTTCCTTGAGTTGCATTCGGATTCATGTTGTGGAACAATGGTATCAGTTCGGTGATGAAGCCGAACAACAACGGAGAAAACTATGGATAGACCAAATCCAAAACCAATCATGTTCAGAGATGGCAAGATTGTAAAACTAAAACAACAAAGCTACTATGATGCTAAAGTAGTAGAACAAGAAGAAAAACAACTAGAACTAGGTGTAGTATTCTCAACAAGAGAACAAGCTATACAAAAACTAAATAGTCTAAGAGCTAGAAAGATTGATGACTATTCGTTCAGAAACGATAGATACGAAATATACAAAGCTAGAAATAGACTAATAGCATTGAGAAATATTACTAGACAGAAGTTTAACAACAGTTATGCTGTGTCTAGACATAGTCAAACAATGTATAGATTAGAGGTAATAAGATAAAAGATTATTAATGCTAGGCAAACATTCAAAACTGCCTATTTAACTTTAAGATAGTTTGTTAGTTCTATCAATACGGAGTAAAAACTAACATTTTTGACAGAGTAATCCATACATAGTATCGGTTGAGTTGTCAAAACTCTTGAGAGCCTAGAGCAAGAGTATAATTCTGAGATAGGTAGTAGTTGGCAGGTCTGCTTAAAAAACTGCCCATTGAACATAAAGTTTGTGGCTAGGACAAGCCTAGGAGTGCGTCATTAATATTTGTATATTTTCTCCTTTGTGCTCCTAGTCACAATTTAACATAAGTGTAAGATGAGCTTACTGTAAAATCCAGAAGTCTGAACTGTTTACAGGGTGACGAAGTAGGTCGTAAGATAAAGTTTAGGATGAGTGCTAGAACCCATCGCCTATAACACTATGTAGTCGCAACAGGGACTATAAAACCGAATGGTTAAAGGTGCTGTTAGAGGAGCTTGATAAGTGCTTCGTAACCAAAAACTTATCTTTTATTTTGTAAGGAGAAAAAAATGATTGATGCGATTATGGCCGTTCTGGCTTTTGTAGGATTAACAACAATAGTTTTTGTTGTAGTAATTTGGCTCTGTGCTTATTGGGCTACTAGCTCAACATTCATAGGGAGTATGAAAAGGAGAAAAGAAGATGATTAATCTTTCACGATTTGAACAATTTAAACACGACTTGAATAAAGTTTTAGAGAAGCATTACCCAAACACAGATTGGGAATGGGAAGACTACGATAAAGATTGGTCTGATGTTGATATAAACTCTAAAGATAAACATTGGCGATTAGTGAGACTATTTTTAAATGTTGAACACGAAGACACGAACAAAGTAATTTTTACCAAAAAAGAACTATGGGCTAATCAAATTCCTTTGTTTGACTTTGAATACAACGAAGACCAACTGCTTGAAAAAGCTTTGAAAGTTGGTTTTGTAACAAAGATAGGTGAAGACCAATACGAAATGAATGAAGACTATTTGAGAGGTGAATGATGAAAACTTATAAAGTATTTACAAAATGGATTGGCTATTCTGAAATAGTAGTAGATGCTAATTCAAAGGAAGAGGCTAGTGATAAGGCATTAAAAGGAGATTATGATTTACTTGATGAAACTATGACAGGCACAGGTCTTGGCTATGGTTTTGAAGAAGAAGAAGTTTTAAAAGTAGAGGAGGTGAATGATGGATAAAGATAAAGAATTTATAAAACTACTAGACGAAATGTCTAGGACTAACAAGCCTTTAAGCGATTGGTTTAGAGGTGTTAAAGAAACTTTGGAGAAAGAAGAAGATTATGAAGACGAAGATTAAACTTTCTAAACCTAGCAAAATGCCTTGTTACTCATGGTCATTACAAGCTATTGATACTTGTCCTGCTTCCAAAGGAGCAGATGGTAAGCTTGTTGATGCTTGTAAAGGTTGCTATGCTACTGATGGAAATTACAATTTCAAGAATGTAAAACAATCAAGAGACTTTAACAAAGAAGATTGGCAAAGAGCTGAGTGGGTAGCAGACATGGTCGCTTTCCTTGATACTCAACGATACTTTCGTTGGTTTGATAGTGGCGATATTTATCATGTAAAACTGTTGGAAAAAATTCATGAAGTTTGTGAGCAAACACCTCATTGTAAGCATTGGATACCTACTCGCATGTTTAAGTTCAAAAAGTTTCAAGAGCCTTTGAATAGGCTTAACAGTCTACCTAATGTCAATATCAGATTCAGTTCTGATAGTGTCTTAGGAGAATTTACAGAGGGTGTGCATGGCTCAACTATCCTACCAGATAGAAGAGATGTGCATGGAGTCACTCGCTGTAATGCTTATCGGACTGATTATTGGGGTAATACTATCTCAGATGATGAGTTCGATAAGCTTTCTACTACGAAAGACTATGGGTTTTGTGGCTCATGTCGGGCATGTTGGGATAAAGATGTGCCTGTCATAGGCTATGTAGCTCATGGTAGAAAAATGATGAAGGTCATCAAAGATTTAATTGATGTCGTTCAACTTGTATAAAAGGAGAATTATTATGCTAACTATTAGCGATTTACGAAAAGGTGATAAAGTTTTATTAACTTCAATTACCTTTATATCTGACGAGCCTCGTAAAGCTACTCTTTTAGAGAAGCCTAGAGGAACAACTGCATTTGTGGAAATCGAAGGAGTTGATGGGTATTACAACGATTTTGGAAGCATTTACATAGATGAAATTTTAGGAAAAATCAATGATGATTTGGTTATGGAAGAAGTTATACTAAGCGATAAACAAGCTAGTAAAATGCGTGAAATAAGGGGGTTTTTAGATGCCTAACGATTGTTATAATAAAGTATCTATCTCTGGAGACGAGAAAGATATTGCGAAAATTAAGAAGCTTTTATCGAAAGGTAAAAGAAAAACAGCAAACGTTTTTAACTTTGCTAATATTATTAAAGAACCAGATTGGGACACAATTCCCAATGAAGATGGTGAGTTACCGATTGTAGAAAGAAAAGGTCTTTTTAACTTTAAAAAGTTTCCTTCGTCTAACGAGACTGACGATAGGTGGTATGCTTGGCGAGTAGAAAATTGGGGAACTAAATGGAACTCTTATGATTGCGATTTAGTAGAAGCAGATTATGATAGTTTAGAGTATGTGTTTTATACTGCTTGGTCGCCACCATGTCCTGTAATACAGGCCTTACGAGACAAATTCCCAGAGGTTTATATTTCGGCTTTTTATGATGAGCCAAGTATGGAACTAGCAGGATATTATTAAGGAGGTATTATGAAAAACGAAATCGTATCAGAATTCGGCACTATGGAAAAACGTAGAGCTACTGTCGTTAAATCTTATAGAGGTTTTAGAGTAGACCTTTATGAACGTATGGAGTTTGTTAAGAGTGTAGAATGTTATGACCATTCAGAAAGCTATGCCGAAAGTATGGCAGAGAATTGGGTATTAAAGGTGTTGTGATATGAGCAAGTATCAAATTGTAGATTGGAAATACGATAACACTAAAACAGAGTATGAAAACTTTGAAGAATGGTTTCGTTGTGCTAACGAAGAGAGAGATAACTTTGACCAAGAGCTTTTACTTCGTCACGAAGCACAAAAACAATACGAAACTTTAATGGGCTTTAAACTACCTTTTGAGGAGGGATTTAATGATTGATGAAAAATTAGTCAACGAAAATATTCGTGAGCAAATTCTATGGGTCGTAACAGATTTATGGAATCTTTCAGACAGAGAGGATTTATTATCTGACTGTCTTGCGTATGTAGATGATGTGATAATGTCTTTAGATAAACCTGTAACAGACATTGATATCACAAGAGCTGTGTGTTTGTTTTTACAACAACATTGCAGAGATGCTGTATCTTCTAGAGATTTAGAAGAAATGCAAAAGTATCAACAAAGACACTAAGGAAATACTATGAAACAAAAAGCTACAGGGTGGCACAGATATGTCCCAAGAGTTAGTAATTCTAATGTTTCTCATAGGAAACAAACTTATTGGGTTCAAAAATATGGCTTTGAACCATCCTTTGAATTGGCTACTAATCCAGAGTTAGTTGCCTACGTTAACACTATGTTTCTAAGTCTGTTAGATGACAAAGAAAAATTATGTGAAACAAAATGTAAAAAGTTAGGCTTCAAATATGATGAAAACATTGTAGATTCTTTTGAGTTTTATATGACTAATCAAAAAGATTTAGAATGTAGATATTTTATGGAAGTGTAAAGTTTTGGCTCGACAAATAATCGGAGATTTTCCTCAAATTATTTACCGAAAATCATTGATAGGTTTCAATGAGGGCAATGGGATAGCCTTTAATATCCTGCGTTGAGCCAAATTTATTGGAGGTATTATGAATTTAGATAGAGAAAGAAAATTATTAAATGCGTTAAATCATTTGTTGCAATATCTTATAGCAGAGTATGATGCTTGTGAGGTGTTTGTTATTTCAGACGAGAAACATAAGGCTATGATAGAAGATTTGAGAATTGCTAAAACCAACTTAGAAGATAAGTTTATTTATAATGAGGGTTTATAATATAAGGAGTAAGTATGAGCATATTGAATAAAACAGAACTAATGAACTTTATCAGAAACCAAATACATGATGATTTGTTTGTCGAACTTTCAGAGGAATGGGAGAACGAAGAAACTGAATATCATAATGCTAATTGGGTTAAGAATATTAGAGAAGCAGAAGATATAACAGAACTAAAAGAAACTTTGATTACTATAATCAGAAGTCTTAGTAAATATTTGGAGGAAACAAAATGGAACTAACTAAGAATGAGTATGCGATTGCACAAGCTTTGTATAGCAATGTAGATATTGATAGTGTGTTGTTATCTTTTAGGTATGTTAAATATATCGAAAGGACAGAATCACAGGAAGCAAAATCAATAACTCAACGGCTAGTATCGGTCAGAGAGATACACCCAGAATATATAACAGCTAGAGAATTTGGCACAGGTAAAACAAAAAGATTTACTTTGGCAAACATGGTCGAAGATTCTTGCAAGGTCTTAACGGAGGCAGTATGAAAATGATGAGACAAAACCATCCCGAAGCACCTGTAGAGGTCGCTATAAATTTTGACAGGTCTCAACAAGAAACTTTTTATTCTTTGTATGAATCAGAGTTTCTTCCTTGGAACGAAGCAGTTACTTGGAATGTTAGAGAATTGTATGACGGAAGTAAACTTTACATTTTTGATGTTGAGATTTATGAATTACTAAAAGATATTATTGAGAAAGTATTATGAATATATTTTATTTTTACGATTGTCCAAAAGCTTGTGCCCAAGCACAACCAGATAAAATGTTAGTAAAAATGCCACTAGAAACTGCACAAATGCTATGCACAGCTCACCGAGTTTTAGATGGTGATGAATATGCAGATGCCAATGGTCTTTACAAAGAAGCGTATAAGAATCATCCTTGCACTATTTGGGCCAGAAAAACATCTGGTAATTATGCATGGCTTTATGAACACTTTGATGCTTTGTGTTGGGAATACACTCACAGGTATGGTAAAACTCATGCCTCTGGAGCAAAACTAATGGATGCTTTAAGCAAAGTTCCAGACAATATTGAGCAAGGTGAAATGACACCTGTGGCTCTGGCTATGCCCGACCAATACAAAGAACCAGACGACCCTATACTTTCGTATAGACAATACTGTATTGCTGAAAAGCATTATGCACAATGGAACAAAAGCAGACCCAGGCCTGTTTGGTGGCCCACACCGAATGCTTGGACTGCTTAATCAGTCATCAATGATGATGAAAATGCTTGACATATATGAGGATTGCCCTTATATTTGTCTTGTTTAATAACTACCTTATAAGGAGTATAAAATTATGGCTATTTTAGAAGGTAAAGCTTATTGGGCAAGTGTAACAACTCCCAATACGACTTACGAACCTGTTTATACTGTAGACTTAGTAGTTGATGCAGATACTGCAAATGACTTTGAGTCTAGAGGATTTCGTGTAAAGGACCTAACATTGAAAAATGAAGATGGTTCTCAAGAATCAGTAGGTAAAGCTATTGTTATCAAAAGGAAAGTTAATGGTGCTAACAATACTGTTAGACCAGCTCCAAAACTTTTTGATAAGAATAAGAATCCTATCGATACTATTGTTGGTAATGGCTCAACAGTCAAAGTTCAATACAATGAATGGGAGACTGAAAACAAGTATGGTAAGTTCAAAGGTTTGGACTTCCAAGCTATGCAAGTCATTGACCTTGTATCCGTTAAATCCGGAGATGGAGATGAACTAGACCCATTTGGTGATGGTGAGGAATTTTAATCATGATTATTGTTGTTAATGGAGTTTCTTACGAAACTGAAAACATCAAAGATGCTGATAAGCGTAAGCAAGTTCAAGCTTACGTAAGTCAAATGGCTTTCAATAACCAGATGCAAATCAGCATTCAAAAGAGCAATGATAAGCTTCAAGGAGAACTTAACGAACTCCTACCGGAAGAAGCTGTTGTTGAAAATGAAGTAAATGATTCTGCAAAGACTGAGAAGTCTAAGAAGTAATTGTTTTTCTTTTATACCTCGTATGGCTCTCTTCGGAGAGCCTTTTTTATGGATAAATTATGGCAGTAAAATTTGTAAAATATCACTTACCATGTCCCTCGTGTGGTAGTAGTGATGCGTTAAGTGTCAACGAGGATGCGTCAGCTAAGTGTTTTAGTTGCAATAAATTTTTTCCTAAGTTTGAGGAAGGAGGTCAATATTCAAATATGCAAACAGTAAAAACTCAACAACCTCTACGAGCTATCAATGTGGAAGGAGGATGCTTTTCACGTTTAGTAGATAGAGGTATATCGCAGGAGACTGCAAAAACGTTTGGAGTGAAAGTTGTTTATAGTTCAGATGGTAAAGTTGCTCAACATCTTTATCCGTTCTACATTAACAACGAAATCTCAGCTATTAAAACAAGATATGTAAATGATAAAAGATTTACTATTGAAGGAACAATTCAAGGCACTGGTCTCTTTGGCCAGAACTTATTTAAAGCTGGTGGAAAATACATCACGATAACTGAAGGCGAGTGTGATGCTATGGCAGTCTATGAAATGACTGGTAGTAAGTGGCCTGTGGTTTCAATTAAGACTGGTGTGGCTTCAGCAGTACGAGATATAAAAGATAACATAGAATATTTAGAAAGTTTCGACAACGTTATAATCTGTTTTGACAAAGACAAAGCCGGTATTGAGGCCTCTAAGAAAGTAGCCTCGATACTAAAACCTTTAAAAGCAAAGATAGTAAACTTACCTAATGGTTATAAAGATGCCAACGATATGTTGTTGCAGAACAAACATCAAGACTTTGTTAAAGCTTGGTGGGATGCCAAGATATTTACACCTAGTGGTATCATAAGAGTCTCAGAAAAAGAGACAGACTTTTTCAATCGTCCTAAAAAGGATAGCATTCCTTACCCATACGAAGGTCTTAACAAAAAACTTATCGGTATGCGACAAGGAGAGTTGGTGACGATTACTGGTGGGACTGGTCTAGGAAAGTCTTCGGTAACAAGAGAGCTAGAACATTGGCTCATAAATAAAACTGATGATAACGTAGGTATCATTGCGTTAGAAGAGGACTGGAGACGAACAGTCGATGGTGTTATGAGTATCGAAGCTAACGCAAGACTTTACATAGATAGTGTTAGAGAAACATTTACGTTTGAGACTTTAAGAACTATGTATCAGAAGTTGTTTGGTAAGGATAAAGTATTTATTCATGCTCACTTCGGGACTAATGATATTGAAGATATCTTTTCTAAGCTTCGTTATCTGATTGTTGGATGTGATTGTAAATGGGTGGTAGTAGACCACTTACACATGTTAGTTACAGCTCTGTCTGAAAACGATGAACGTAGAGGTATTGACAACATCATGACAAGACTTAGAAGCATGGTCGAAGAGACAGGTGCAGGTATTTTTCTTGTCTCACACCTCCGAAGAGTCGATGGTAACAAAGGACACGAGAATGGAATCCAAGTCAATCTGAGCCATCTGAGAGGCTCACAGAGCATAGCACAACTATCCGACTGTGTGATTGCCCTTGAACGAAATCAACAGGCAGAAGACGAAAGAGAAGCTCAGACAACACGTTTGAGAGTATTAAAGTCAAGATACACCGGAGATGTTGGTATGGCCTGTGCCTTGCTTTATGATAAAGATACAGGTAGACTAGAAGAACTAGATGAAACTGATTTTAGTAGCTTCGATAGTAAAATGGAACCAGATATACCTTTTTAGATTATGAAACGTTTAGTATTTGACATAGAAACAGACGACTTAAATGCAACAAAAGTCTGGTGTATTGTCGCTATAGATGAGGATGATAAGGTCTATAGCTTTCATGGCGATACTATTGAGGATGGTCTAAAGCTTCTCAACGAAACAGAGATGCTGATAGGCCATAACATTCTTGGTTTTGATATCCCAGTCTTGACAAAACTGTACGATTGGACACCGAAGGCCTCCATTAAAATCATTGACACTTTGGTGTTGAGTAGGCTATTTAACCCTACAAGAGAAGGTGGGCACAGTTTGGAGAGATGGGGTATCAAACTAGGATTGCACAAGTTAAAGTCGCCAGACTTTTCTGAGTTCTCAGATGAAATGTTAAAGTATTGTATTGCTGATACAAAACTTAACAAACTTTTATTTGAAAATCTACGAACTCAAGCTTCTGGTTTTTCTAAAGAATGTATAGCTATTGAACATGACACAACTAAAATTTTAGAAGAACAAAAACGTAATGGTTTCTTGTTTGATGTGAAAAAAGCTACACTTTTAACAGCTAAGTTTCAAAAACTTTTGAAGGAAGTCGAAGAAGAAGTACATGTAACTTTTAAACCAAAATGGATTGAGGATAAACTTGTTACTCCTAAGTGGAATAAAGATGGGTCTTTATCTCGTAGAGGCTTGACAGAAGAGGAATACAACAGTATAATAGATGGTTCACGTCCTAAAAAACCTTTCATGCGTAAAAAGCTCCAAGAGTTTAACTTGGGGTCCCGGAAACAGATTGGTGAATATCTTCAGGACTTTGGGTGGAAGCCTAAAAAGTTTACTCCAACAGGCCAACCTATTGTCGATGAAACTACTTTAAAAGAAATCGACCATATTTACGAAGCAAAACTTATAGCTGACTATCTGCTTTATCAGAAAAGAATTGCACAAGTTCAGTCTTGGCTAGACTCTGTGCATGATGATGATAGAGTTAGAGGTTCAGTCTTTTGTACAGGGACAATCACAGGACGTATGGCACATCGAGACCCTAACATGGCTCAAGTGCCTAGTGTTGCTAATAGATTTGGTGACGAGTGTCGAGCCTGTTGGATTGTTCCAGAAGGTTATAAACTTGTAGGAGTTGATGCTTCTAGTCTTGAACTAAGAATGTTAGCTCACTACATGAACGATGAGGAGTATACAAATGAAATCTTACACGGAGATATTCACACAACTAACCAACAAATTGTTGGACTTAAATCAAGAGATAAGGCAAAAACATTCATCTATGCACTTATCTACGGAGCAGGAAACGCAAAACTTGGAAGCATTGTTGAAGGAACTCAAGCAGATGGTAAAGAACTTAGACAACGTTTCTTGGATGGTAAACCATCATTTAAATCTCTTAGAGATAGAGTGCAAAGAGCGTCTAAGAAAGGTTTCCTTAAAGGATTAGATGGTCGTAAAATTTTGTTACGACATGAACATGCTGCTTTAAATACTTTACTGCAAGGTGGAGGAGCAATCGTGATGAAAAAAGCATTGTGTTTACTGGACGAAAGATTAAAACTTGCTAGTATAGACTATAAGTTTGTAGCTAATATTCATGACGAATGGCAAATAGAAGTTAGAGAATGTCAAGCTATGAGAGTTGGTCAACTAGCTGTAGAGTCTATTAAAGATTCAGCTAAGTATTTTAACATGCGTTGTCCTTTGGATGGCGAATATAAAATAGGGAGTAACTGGAGTGAAACCCACTAAACAACTTGAGTTATTTAATTCCACTACTGTCGTTAGTAAAGAGAAACAAAAAATCATTTCAGAATGTTTTATTTTTTTTGGTGAAGGGGGACAGAGAATTACAGATTTGAATAGAACTTCAGAGTTTATTAAATCTATACCTGAAGATAAATATACTTTATTTAAAACAGGAGGCATACATAAGTTACCTCAATATAATAATAGAAAAGATTTTCCATTTATAAAAAATAATTATACAGGAAATATAATACATCCTAATTTTAGTAGAGCTGTTTATCCATGTTATACATTAGATAACGGTTTAATTAGTAAAAGGATTTATGCTCATAGGCTTTTTGCTATGGCATTTGTACTTAATGAAATCCCAAATATAACATATAATGTTGACCATGCTAACGAAGATAAACTTGATTATGCAGTTTCTAATTTAAGATGGGTTACTGTTTCTGAAAATATGAAAAATATTTCTAACAGAGCAATTACAAAAAAAAATAAATATAAAGTTTATTCAAGTGAAAATTATATTTAAATATAAGTGAGAAAAAAATGAAACCGAATAAAGAAGATAGAAAAAAGTTTGACCTAGACTTAGAATATGGTCAAGTTCGAGAAGATAAAATCGCAGAGATGCTTCAAGATAAAAAGATTGAAGTTAAATCTGAACGTGATATTTGGCAAACTACAGGTAACATTGCTATAGAATATGAATCTTGGGGAAAGCCTTCAGGAATTAGAGCAACTGAATCTGATTATTGGTTCCATAATTTATGTATTGGTGATAAAATATTTTGTAGTTTAGTTTTTGATACTGAAGTGTTGAAAAAGATAGTAGATAAACTAGATACTTTTAGAACAGTATCGGGTGGAGATAATAATGCAAGTAGAATGTTCCTTGTAAATTTATCCAAGTTATTTTCATCTGACGTAATAAAAGCTTTTAAAGAATTGGAAGATGAAAAAGAAAAAGATTGAAACCTTAGTTGAAGATATTTATAAAGTTATCGGCTCGTTAGCTGAAGACAAACCAATAAAAATATCTGAAGCTGAATACGAAGAGTTTGGTAAAGCTATGTCGGATGCCTTAAGACATTGGGCAACACCATCGTCTGGTGCTAGAGATAATATTAGAATGTCTAATGTTGGTAGACCTCTACGTAGACTTTGGTATGAGCTAAAATCTCCAGACTTAAACAATGAGAAAATGTCTTCTCCTCTTTTTATAAAATTTCTGTATGGTCATTTACTAGAAGTATTAGTTTTGTTCTTTACGAAACTAGCTGGACATGAAGTAACAGATGAACAAAAAGAAATTAAAGTCTTAGGTGTTAAAGGACACATGGACTGTAAGATAGATGGACAAGTTATAGATGTTAAATCGGCCTCTGGTTATTCTTTTAAGAAATTTAAAGAAGGAACTCTAGGAGAGAATGATTCGTTTGGTTATCTTTCTCAGTTGGCTGGATATGAATATGCTGAGAAGACCTCAAAAGGAGGCTTCTTAGTGATGAACAAAGAGACTGGAGAACTTACAACATTTATTCCAGATGATTTAGACAAACCAAACATAACTACAAAGATTAAAAAAGTTAAGAAAGCTATTGCTAGTGACACTCCTCCAGAGCTTTGTTATGAGCCAATACCAGAAGGTAGTTATGGTAATATGAAGTTGCCTAGAGACTGTACGTATTGTCCGTTTAAGTTTGAATGTCACAAAGACGCAAACGATGGACAAGGTTTAAGAGTCTTTGCTTATGCAAAAGGCAATACTTACTTTACTAAAGTAGAAAGAGAACCTAACGTTGAGGAAATAAAAATACTATGAATGGTAGAAAATCTAAAAAAGTTAGACTAAAAGCTAAACTTCTTTTTATTGAATGGATAGGTTCATTCTTAAAAGAAGAAGACCGTAAGCAAATTAACTTACAAAACTTTACTCAGTTATTACCTGATGAGACTCATGTATATGCCAACAGAAGATTAATGCACTCAGCATTTTCTTTTAGATGGTTCATTAAGTACGTTAAAATCTTAAGTAAAAATAAAGCTATAGATGATATCAAGCTTACCGATGTGATGGAATATGCGAGGGTATCGTAAGCCTAGGAAGATTCGTCCTAAAGAAAAAGATGTTCCTTCCGGTTATGATTCTAACTGGGAATATAAGCTTCATCAAACCGTTTTAAAGAACTGGGAACATCATGGTGATAAAGTCAACTACATAGTTGAACATCATTATGAGCCAGACTTTATTAAAGTAATTGGTGATAAAGAATATCTTCTAGAAGCTAAAGGTCGCTTCTGGGACTATAACGAATACAACAAGTATGTTTGGATTCGTAAATCATTAGAGCCTAATCAAGAGTTAGTATTTCTTTTTTCTAGCCCTTCATCGCCTATGCCTCAAGCAAAAAGACGTAAAGATGGAACAAAAAGAAGTCATGCTGAATGGGCCGAAAAGAATAATTTTAAATGGTACACGGAGGACACATTACCGGATGATTGGAAATAAAGGAAAAAAAATTATGTACAAGTTTAATGAAGATAAATTAATAGAAGAACTACAACGTTATGTTTACGATACTTATGGTCAGCACTATGCGACAGATAAATACCAAGCTACAGATGTTATCATTGACTCTGGACATGGAACAGGATTCTGCATGGGAAACATTATGAAGTATGCTAAACGTTATGGTAATAAAGAAGGTAGAAACAGAAAAGACTTATTGAAGATATTGCATTATGGTATAATCATGTTGCATATCCACGATGAAACAGATAAATTTTTTAAAACAGGAGAATGATGGAAGATAAAATTGGTGTAAAACAATATTTAGGTATAATTATTGATTACGATAAAGAAAAAGAGTTGGATAAATTTACTTTAGATACTCTTTATGACAGATATTTATTTAATGAAGGAGGTGAAACACATGCTCAAGAAGCTTTTGCAAGAGCTGCAGTATATGGTGCAACGTATAAATCTGTTACAGACTTTGATTTGGCTCAGAGACTTTATGAGTACAGTTCTAATAGGTGGTTCATGTTTAGCACTCCTATCCTTTCTAATGGTGGAACCAGCAGAAATGGCCATAAGGCAAGGGGTCTTCCTATTAGCTGCTTCCTCAATTATGTTCCTGATTCTAGGGATGGTTTGTCTGCTCATTACGATGAAAATATTTGGTTGGCTAGTTCAGGTGGAGGGATTGGTGGATATTGGGGAGATGTTAGGAGTAATGGTATTTCTACTTCTAACAATAGTCGTTCTACTGGTTCAATTCCTTTCATAAAAGTTGTTGATTCTCAAATGTTAGCCTTTAATCAAGGCACAACACGAAGAGGGTCTTACGCAGCCTACATGGATATAAGTCATCCAGAGATAGAAGAGTTTATTAACTTTAGAAAAGAATCGGGTGGCGACATCCATCGTAAATGTTTGAACCTACACAACGGTATCAATATAACCAATGCGTTCTTAGATGCTGTTAAGAAAGACGATGATTGGCGATTGGTTGACCCAAAGACCAACAAGGCTGTTAAAACAGTTAAGGCTAGAGATTTATGGTGGCAAATCTTAAATGTCAGAGCCGAGACTGGTGAGCCTTACATGGTCAATATAGACACCTGTAATGAAGCCATGCCTAAACAACAAAAAGATTTAGGCTTAGATATTAAACAAAGTAATCTGTGTTCAGAAATAACATTACCTACCAACGAAGAAAGAACAGCAGTCTGTTGTTTATCTAGTGTTAATCTAGAATACTTCGATGACTGGAAAGACCATCCTCATTTTATCGGGGACTTAATCACCATGTTAGATAATGTGGTGCAACATTACATAGACAATGCGATAGATGTTGAAACCTTGGGAGGCTACAATGCCAACTACAAAAGGTTTAGTAATCACGTTTACCCCGACAAAAAACCTTTCACTAGGTCAGCATTTTCAGCGTATCGAGAAAGGTCATTAGGTCTGGGAGCTATGGGCTTTCATGCTTATTTGCAAAAGAATAACATCTCTTTTGAGAGCATGTTTGCTGCTAGTTTTAACAATCAAGCCTTTAAACACATTAAAACACATGCGAAGAAAGCTTCAAAGTTCTTAGCTGAGATTAGAGGTGAAGCACCAGACGTAGCCGGGACAGGATTAAGAAACGCACACTTACTTGCTGTAGCTCCTAATGCCTCGTCAAGTATTTTGTGTGGTGGCACCTCGCCTAGTATCGAGCCTTATAGAGCCAATGTCTTTACACATAAAACATTGACAGGTTCGTATCAAGTTAAAAACAAACACTTAGAAAAAGTATTAAAGAGTAAAGGTCTAAAAGCAGAAGAAATAAATAACCTCTGGAAAGATATCTTTGGTCATAACGGGTCTGTTCAGCATTTAGACATTCTTGATGACAATGAAAAAGAAATATTTAAAACAGCAAATGAAATTAATCAGATTTGGATTATTGAACATGCTTATCAAAGGCAAGAATATATTTGTCAGAGCCAGAGTGTTAATCTTTTCTTTACTTTACCGAAGGCTACAGAGCCTCAAGAAGTTCATGATGCATACTTACAATATGTTCATGATGTCCACTGGGCCGGGATGCACAAGTTAAAATCTTTGTATT
>Ga0208899_1001499_pt1 | contig 16468 bp, 17 predicted proteins | sample VirMetDEL_Nov_24_FD_184518 | JGI IMG/M metagenome (GOLD analysis project Ga0208899, IMG submission 184518) | Aqueous microbial communities from the Delaware River and Bay under freshwater to marine salinity gradient to study organic matter... | ecosystem: Environmental > Aquatic > Marine >... | reverse complement strand
AAAGCAGATAATATGGCAGAAGCAAATAAAATATCTACTGATAAAGACCTGACTGATCAAGTAGGAGAGATGGCAGCGGGGAAAACTACGGGTGTTCCCCAGCTTACAGCAGTTACTCCCACTGTAAAGCAAGACGAGTTGCTAACCACCAGCGCAGACACCACACTTACATCTGCAACTCCTCTGGCTGGTACATCTACTGCAGACATTACTGGATTATCTGCAGCAATTCCTACCAAGCCGACTGACCCCACACTGGGCCAAGTTGCTGCTACAACACAAATAACCCCCGGTGTCACCGACATGACAGCGGCACAAATACAGGATGCCCGTCGCCCACAAGTGGACATCTCCCAAGTTGAAGGCACAGTTTCCGCCGGATCACAAGCGACAGCCGCTACACAAGAACTAGACCAACGGGCCACAGTTCAATACCAACTGGGCGAATTGTTGGGCAGCATCGAAGAGGGTAAACCCATGCCAGCGTGGGCTGCACCTGCAGTTCGCAAGGTAGCCGGTGTGATGCAAGCACGGGGATTGGGTGCGTCGTCAATGGCTGCAGCCGCAATGACACAGGCTGTCATGGAGTCTGGTATTGTTATTGCGTCACAAGATGCCAACAAGTACGCTACAATACAATTGCAGAATCTTAACAATCAACAACAGACAGCCCTAGCTAACGCCGCTGTAGTTGCGGGCATGGACAAAGCAAACCTGTCTGCACGTCTGCAGGGTGCCGTAACAAACGCACAGATGCTTCTCTCTACAGAGACAAAGAACCTCGACGCACGTCAACAGGGGGCTACCCTGTCATACAATGCATTAACACAGGCGATGTTCAAGGATGCTGCAGAGGACAATGCCCGCAAGCAGTTCAACGCTAAAAATGAGTTACAAGTAGAAGAGTTCTTTGCGAATCTGGGATCACAGGTTGAGACTGCTAACAAAAACCGTGTGGCTGCAACTGCACAGTTTAACGCAGGTGAAGTCAATGCACAACAACAGTTCAACGCAGCTATGCGCGACAACCGCGAAAAGTTCAATGCCAACATGCAGTTTGCTGTGGATCAATCAAACGTACAGTGGAGACGACAGGTCAACACTGCAGCCACAGCAATCCAAAACGAAACAAATCGCATTAACGTAGCAAATCAATTTAACGCCAGCCAAAACGCACTAAACAATCTGTGGCAAAGATATCGTGACAATGCAGCGTGGAATTTTCAAAAAACGGAATCGTACATGCAGCGACAGCACGAAGTCGGTATCATGGCTATGGAGTTTGCCAACACCAAAGAATTGTACAACGACCAGCAAAAGAATGACCTTGCGCTGGGTATCGGCAACTGGGTAGCAGCGTGGATGGCTGGCAGCGGATAAGGCTCAAACTAGGAAAAACAAATGAAATTACTCTCATCTTTACTTCCAATCGCAGCTATGGCGGGCATACAGTATATGTCCGGTGGAAGCACAGGAGTAGCAACTACATCTGCCCTTGCACAGTCCTTTTTGGATTCTGGAAAAAAAGAAAATCAAAAATTTGCCAGATCATCGGTACCTCTACAGTCTAGAACAGCATCAGACCTAGCGGCTGGATCACGTGCAGCTACGGCAAACACTCCACAACTGCAGCCAATACAACAACTTATGCAGAGTGATCCTCGCTTAGACAGCGCAATGATGAACCTTGTACAAAACGCCCGCAACCAACAGGTAATAGACATGTTTTCAAAGTACGCCAACGTAACCTTTACGGCAAAGGGCGGACAACCTAAAACAAGAATGACAGAGGTGTAACAGCATGGCCGAAGAGATGATGCCCGCACCGGGAAGCATTGAAGCAAAAGACCCGTTTTCAGCCGCCCCTCCGGGATACGGCTTGACAAGCGACAACGAACGCTGGCCGTGGGGTCAACCCCCTCGTGAGGTTAATCCTGAAGTTGCGCTACGTTCTGCAATCGACTCCCTTGAAATCAAACAGACCCGTGACGAAATGTTGAAGCTGTTGATGGTTGGCGCATCTGTTGAGGCTCTCGTGGAGGGCTACATCTTCCAAGCCTTTCAAGAGGGGCAGTTTATGCCAGACGTGGGCTTGCTTATCAAGGGACCACTTGCCATGTACATAGCTAACATGGCGGAAGAAAACGGTGTGCCATATCGTATGTTTGAAAATGAAGACGCACTGACCGAAGACGAGATGGATGATCAGACGTTCTTTAACATGATGGCTCAAAACAATCCTGCCATGTTTACATACGTAGCAGAAACACTGAACAAGGGTATCCGACAGGGCAACGCCCCAACACCCCCGACAGAAGAAAACTTTATGAACATGCAAGGCCAGATAGAGGAGTAAACGATGGGTATTGGTATAGCACTTGCCACTGGCTTAGTACAGGGTTTTACACGAAACATACAAGAAGAAAAAGCCCTACGCGTGGGCGAACAGGAAAAGCTTGACGCATACAATCAGATACTTGTTGACGCAGCAGTTAGTGGCAAAAATTTTAATCAAGAAAACGCTCAAAAGATTGGCGACATGATAAAGTCTGCACAGGGTAAGATAGATTCTCGTGAGCGTATCAACATTTTTGGTCAAGCGGGAGAACGTATCAATACTGACTTCACTGGTGTTCTTTCTACTCTTTCAAATGCTTCAGATACAGATGGAACACTTACTCTAAAGGGGGATATCCACAGTCTTAATTTTAACAGGGCAAAGGGAGAAGGAGACTTAAATGACGCCTACGCATACCTTACTGAATACGCATCTATGCTTCAAAACCCCTCCCAAATGGCTAAATTAAGAGAAGATAGAACACTGTGGGATCAAGCTAACAACCTTCTTGTTGCAAGCCAAGCTAGAATATATAATAACGAATTACAGTCTTGGAATGAAAGCCAAAATCAAGGGCAGTTTCTTGAACCCGCAATTATGGGGTGGGAGCCTACCCCTATGTTCCCCGGATTAGGTTTACACTACAACCTGCATGGTGGCAGTGCGGCAGACGGCAAACAACTAGTAGACGGCAAGACATCAGATACACCTCCAGAGGGTAAAACACCTGTAGCCACTAAAGTTGTTGTTGCTGAAGATGGTTCACTTGAGGTGGGCACGATTGATATATCTAGTAACCTTGTAGATGCTTTTGATACTATGTCATACGTTTTGGGCATAGACAAGAACATGTCTCCAGAAGCACGTAGATCAACCCTGTACAACTTCTGGATTGGCGTGGACGGAAATGGAAGACAAATTGATCCCGACAAACAATTTTACCCTGTTCCGGGAGTTTCTCCCGCGCAAAAAGAAAGTGCGCTGGGAGCGTCTTTACAAATTAGTAATGTAAACAACGTGAGGGGTTACGACCCTGAGATTTCTTTGTACAAAGTAGACAACGAAGAAATAACAGAATTCTTAAACACTTTGAACGCTGCAGATGCACGTACCTTTCATCAAAAAGTTATGGCTCTTGCGCCTTACATGAAGTACCATAGAAGCAAAACTGTTACTCCTAGATTTCGCACAGGACAAGATATGGGAGAAACTAGACAGCAGTACGTTTTGTCAAAAAGGTATGGTACTAAGCTGGTTGAATCTGGTGATAAATTTACAATGGACTTCCTTTCAAATGAATTATTAAACAAAGAGACAGCACTAAATTCCCTGAACATGCTAAAAGATGCCAGAAAGAATTTAGATGAACCGGAAACTTATGCTAGATTTAAAAGGGTTTTGGGCGTTGCTTTTATAGGAGATCAGAGTATACGTGCCGCTATCCAAAAGGATTTGTTGGGTGTTGGAGTTATCGGAGAATCTACAGATGATTTGACAGATGACTACCTATCAGGATTAGAAGCTGGTATTGCAGAAAAAAGAAAAAATGGCGGAGAAGCCCTTGCAGAGTTAGAGGCACTGCGTATATCCCTTGCTTTTCAGCTTGCCCGTGCTGCTGACCCGTCAGGGCGTCTTTCTAACCAAGACATTCAACAACAGTTAGACAGACTGGGTGCAGGGTTCGCCACACAAGATCAAGCGTTAGCAAAGATACAGGTAGTTATCGATGAAATGGAACGAGACGTAAAGAAACTAAAGGTGTTCGTTTCGTACGGTAAAGGAAACGCTGCTTTAAAGCCAGAAGAAGCCATGATAATTGACGCAGCTATTTCTGTTGACTACATGGAAAATAAAGTGGCTGCATTAAAAGGAAAAGAAGCCAATCCTAAAGCGAGTCCGTCATTCTCGTACGAAGATTATCTTAATATCGGAAATGATGCTGATCCCGTGTGGATAGATGGTGACGCAAATGCTGTGACAGATCAAGCTATGATTGACGCACTGACAACCGAAATGACGCGAAGAATGCAAGCACCACAATCGGGGATATAATTAGCATGGCTGACGGAATTCTTGACACCATTGATGAAAAGATAATTCAACCTGCATACAGAGGTGTGAGTGAAGCGTTGCGTCCCGATCCCGGCGATGCTACTGAAAGTGAAAGACGAAGACAATTTGTAGAAGAAAAGTCAGGCGGGTTTCGTATTCCTGACATTGACGAAGTAGTAGGCAAAGGATTAAAGGCTATTACCGGAGGGGGCATAGCTAAAGATGAACCTACAGGGACGGATGAACCATACGACTATGAGATTGATCCCGTCACAGGGGATAAAAAACTTTTAACTACTGGGGACATGGCAGCGCAAAGTATCCAAGAACAGTTGCAGCCTATATCTGAGGACGAATTTAGACAAAGAATTATTGAGGGAAAAATACCCGGTATTTTAAGTCTATCACAAGGTCAGCTTCAGGCGATGATTAAAGCGCAAACAGCACCTAATGTTCCACAAGATGCTAAAGACAGATTTGCAATCCAGTTAAATAACGCTTATAGAGCCTATAACACCCTTCAAGAGAAAGACAAGAAGGTACCAGTAGAATTTAGTTTAGAGACTGCGCCGGGAGAATACCAGTTTGCTCCCACAGAAGAAGCAGAAACTAATCCTAGACTCCAGACTATACAGAAAAACATATCAGATGCCAAGTCATCCGTTGCTATGGTTGTTCGTGGTACTTTTGACGGTGCAGCAGACCTCACTGATGAAGACAGGGCTACGCTGGAACGAGTGTTTGTTACCAATATTTCCACAGGTGAGTTTTGGGATACGCTAACAGAAAAAATAAATGATGGTGTAATTAGAGGCACAGCGCAGCTTCCCAATCTTGTTTTGAACTATGGTCTTCATGCTATACAAGCAGGACTTGCTGCCGGTACAAACTTTTTAAATCCATCTGCACCAGATAAAGGGTTCTTTGAACAGTGGGCTGACACTGAAGACTTACGTAACAACGCAACTCGATTTTGGAAAGAACGAGTTTTGCAAGACAAGTTTGGTATAAAAGACTTGTCAGTTGTTATGAATGAAATGGTTGTAACGGAACTTAAAAGACAAGTAGACTCTGGTACACTAGATGATGCAGAGTTTGAAAGACTAACAAAACAAACTGTTAGGGACGCTGCAGGAGTAGAAAGACAAATTGATCGTACGTTTGTAAACGAAGAACAGGCGTATAGTCTTTTGAATAACTCTATAGATCAACTTAGTGGAAAAGAGCAGTACGCCATGCTTCTTGCTGAAGCTGGTACGATGCTTTTAGGTGTAAATAAAGCTAAAGCCATTCAAGGCCGTAACATGCTGGATAATGTTACTGGCACGTTAAACAAAATGAAGGCAAAGGCAGACGAGGCTGACCCCAACACTGAAGACGGGCTACGAATAATAAAAGAATACAACATATATAAAGACATGACCCCTATTGAGGCTGGCATAGCTTTAAAGCAAGCGAACCTAATTAAAAAGTTTCACGAGAAGAATGCCCTGTATGCACTGGGTCTGGAACGTGCGGATGCCAATATAAAGCGTTTAAGCAAGCGTAGAAATCAAGTTTCACTACAACTTAAAGCTTTGCGCCAAAGGGGTGTAAGTCAGGATTCTGTAGAGTACAAAACACTGCTTCTTGAAAAAAAGGACTTAACCCACGAGACTGCCAGAAAATACATGACGGGTCGGTTTCTTCCCAATGTAAAAGAGTCTTTTAAAGATGCAATTCCGCTGGCTGCTACTATGTACTATGTTGGACAGAGTGAAATGTTAAATGGCTGGTTAGGTGAAGACACTATGATGAAAGAGGGTATGGGTGCCCTAGTTCACTTGTTTATTGGAAAGTTTGCAGTTACAGCCGCAGGTAAGACAGCCTACTGGGTAAATCAACAGTCAGGTGATCAGGTCAACAACGTCTTAAAAGGACTTGATCACATAGCTAACATACCTTTTAAAATAGTAGGTAAAGACGTTGTTAAGGGCTTCTTTGCCAGCGGCAGAATGGACAACTTTGCAGAAATATACACAAGACGAACTGGAAGAGAACTTCCTAAAGAGACTCGTGTAGCGTTAAATGCCATGCAAAGGGTGGCTTTTGCTTTGGACGATGAAGGCTTGGATCAAGTTGTCAATTCAATGGAAAAACATCAAAACAGGCTAAATAGCATCGTAGATGCTTTTCCTCTGGAAGAACAAAACGAAATACGAGGCATACTCCAAGAGACTGTGGCTACAACTAGCAGTATGGGATGGTTGCAATCCGTAGAAAGACTACAGGGTGTTTCTATAGACTATCGTGATATAAACTCTGCCAGTAATTTAGCAGAACAAATGAATGCCCAAAGACACAGGGTAACAAGGGCAGGGTCAACGACTCGTTTAGTAAAGCTGTTGAGAGAAAAATCTCAAAACAGAACTGACATAGACAACCCCAAAGAACTTGAAAACTATATAAACAGTCTAGAATTAGCCAACGAAGCAGAGTTAAAGAGACTTCAGGATGATCGTACACAGTTGGCATCGTCTATCAGAAACTACAAACGTGCTATACTGGAAGACCCTACATCTGATATTCCTCCAAACATACTTGATGGTCTTGACGACATGGAAATTGAGATTGAGATTTCTCTAAAGTCCGATGTTGATCAGTTAGCAATCTTAGAACGACAGTACCAACAAAACATGCAATCTCTAGCCGTTCGTGCTGAAAACGTATCTTCATTTAGAGGCAATCGTGGAAAGCACATAAAAGAGACTGCTAGAAACTTAGAACTTGTAGTCCAAAACAAGTTTGCCAGAATGAGAAAACGGGCAAAAAGGGGTTTTATTCAGCTAGACATAGAAGCTGACAAGATGGGCAAAAGCATACCCGTAAACAGTATGATCACTGAACTTATGAAGTATGCACCAGATTCGGATATAAAAGAGTTTTTTGGAAAGAACTCTCGTTTCTTTTCTGGAACACTGGGTAAGCGCATGTATAAAGTTGCTAACAAAATGGCAAAACGATCTCTAGAATCTATGGAGGGTACATCTTACGATGACTTATCCGCCCTGCACACAAACAAAAATTCTGATATGTTTATAAAAGAGAACGCAACGTCTCTTGATATTCTTTTGTTTTACATGGACGAAGCAAACCAAGCAAAGTTTGGCATAGAACCGCCCAGCTTTTTAGCTACTCCCGGAGAAGTGATGGATGTGTATTCTTCGTTTAGAGATTACGCTATTCGTTTAGGAGACGATGACTTAGCGTCACGGTACGAAGCATACGCTGGTAACGTAGAAGACTTGGTAGACAAAGAGGCACCTGAATTCTTTGAACGCTGGAAGGATGCCCGTGAAATATACCAAGAAGAGTGGTTTGACAAACTTAGAGTTGGTGGTCCCCTTCAAAAATTACACAAGTCACAAGTGGGTCCGGTAAAGGTATCAGGCAAAAAAGCAACAGATGCAGAAGGGGACGAGATAGACACAGAAACTTATATAGACGCTGCGAACGAAGAATTTTTCTTTGAAGACGTTGCTGTCGGGGAAGTAATACCAGAGGGTATGGCAAGTGATCGTCTGTTTAGGTTTGCATACAAGGGGGAGACCCCTCTTGATGCGTTTGATAAATTAGGCATAAACATAGAAGCAGCCCTGCGTGGAGATAGGGATGCCATGCAGAAATTTATCTTGAATAGATCGCAGTTTGTAGAATCATTTAGTGACGGTGCGGGGGACGTGTTTGATCTTACGCAACCTAACGCACGAGCAGACTTTGATTTACTACGTGCCCACATGACAGAAATGATATACTCAAAGTGGGGCTATCGTGTAGCGGACATGATGAAAGACACCCGCTTGAGTCCCGGAAAAACTGTCATTGAAGCAGGAGGATACAACTTTGCAAGGCTAGAGGGTCTTGCTGAAGTACAAGACCAGCTTACAGTTATGGTAAAGATGGATGATGGACCTGCTAAAAAAGTACGCCTAGTTGATTTGGGCGAAATGATGCAAGAAGAAATGGCTATTGAAACTCTGATTAAAAACAATAACGAGTTGGGAGAAAGTGCCCGTAAGTATTCTAAAAAAGTTGAAGACGGTTTAGATGATGTAGAGAGTGCTGTTAACAACGCTAGAAAACAACGAGACGCAGCTATCATTCAGCTTCAAAAGGCTACAGGGGTAGATGACCCCGGCACGTTCTTTCAAAAGTATGTAATACGAGGAAAGGCTGAAAGTCTGGAAGCACTCAAAAGCACAGTGGCTACTAAGCTGGGTGACACTTTTGAAGACGCATCCGGGATTACTCACAACACAGAAGAAGCTTTAGATCGTGGTATAACATACATGCTTGTAAATGGTATGATGGAATACGCAGAGGTAGGACCAATACCCGGAAGAAAACATATAAACGCTGATGGCACAGAGTCTGTGCTGCACGCTATGGACAATCCAGAAAAACTTGTTGAAGCGTTAGACATGGATAACGTGCGGGGCATACTTAGCGGTTATTTAGACGAAGATCATGTCGATACTTTGGTAGAAACTGCACAGTATTTAAGTGAATCTGTAGCCCTACGAAGAGCAGAACTGGATACGGCTGTAGCAATTAAGGGGCTAGTAAATAAGATGGGAACTAACCAGCTTATATCCCGAAGCTTCAACCTTGCTCGTGGCATGGTCAGCCCTCAGTACGTTGCTGCGGAATTTGGTGTTTCTTTAGCCTCTCATGCTGGTATGGACATGATGAAGTTAGCAGCGGGCAATGAAGAAGCTGCAGATTTAATACTTAGAATGATGAAGTATCCTAAAGATATGACTAAAGCAGACTTAGCGACGTTTGATAGTATGGTTACAGAATTTGTAATTACTGAACTAGGTGCTTTGGGTGAAAAGGGAAGATCAATACTAGACAGCTATACAGCTACACTCCAGCAAGATGAAGAGGACTAATCAATGAAAACCTACACTAACGGCCAACGCAAAGGCATGATGTACGGCGGGGCTGCAAAGCGCAAGCCAATGATGTACGGCGGCATGGCAACCAAAAAACCCCGCAAGAAAGCTTACGGGGGTGGCATGATGACATCTACACAGGGTCAACAGAACCAGATGCAGAACAATATGATGCAAGGTCCGAAGATGCCTATGATGGCAAAGGGCGGCAGTTTGAAGATGGTAAAGAACGATGCCGGAAATATGGTTCCATTCTACGCTGCAGATGGCAAGGGCAAAAGCTAGATATATCTGGTTGACTTTTCCATAGCCTCATCTGACCAAGACTTCAAGTAACGCAATAGGGATGCTATAGAGTGCGAACCGTCGTACTCCGGCATCCCCTTGTTCATCACACCTTCGAACTCTTCAGGCTTCACTGCTTCACAGAGCAACTCAACCTTTCCATTAGGAAGTAGGTTCGCTTCGAACTTAAACAGTGACGCTTTGTTTGACATCAGACAACTCACTAATAGGTAGATTGTAACAATCGGCCTTGAATGTAAAACCGTTTGCGGGGTCCATGTCGCCCCGTTGGTACTTCGTTGCCTTCGTGTAAAATTCTTGTTTTGGAATAGAGCCTAATATCCACGCCTTCGACGAGTCGGTTAAGATTCGCACAAATATGTAACTGTCGCAATCTTGTTTGGCCCCGTGTGCAGCCACCGAACAGTCGTAGTGTGGAAAGGGACGTGTGTTGCAGCGTTTCGTTTTGACATCGATTCGCTCCCCGTCCCTAACCAAATCGTAGTCGTAGGTGTTTGATTGGTCTGCGCCGATGGCATCAGCCACGATTATCTCACCTATCGCTCCCACCACATGACTCAAGCTACCCGTTATGCTGCCCTGTAGATTGCCTACAGTGGCAGTTTTTTTACGTGCGCGACTTATCAGTTCCGGCGTTATACTGACTTCAATCATCCGACTCTTCCAAAGACTTATTGAGCATACCTCTAAACGTAGTTAGGGCAGCTTGATACTGAGCAATCTTCAGGTTTAAGCTTCGAATACTAGCAGAGACTTCTTGCATCTGCAGTACAAGATATTTCTGAGATTCATCCAGATCATCCATCGAATACTCTTTGTCATCGATGCTAAGTACAGGTTCTTTATTCTTTGTCATTCTCTTTGTTCTCCGTCAAAAATAAAAGTACAGTAGTTTCTTCCGATATTTTAAACCACTCACCCTTACGGGCCTCTGCATTATCCTCGAAAATGCGATGCATTACAAGTTCTTTTTCGTGTCTGTTGGGTACACTGATGCGGGCAAGCACGGTGTAGTCTCTGTAAGGGGATGAAGTCTGATAGCCATTCAGTCTGTCGTCTGCACTAACAGCCTTACCTATCTTTACCCACCCGTCCCACGCAGGATTAACTATAGCGTACACATCTCCCTCAAGAGTGCTTTCAATCTTTTCATGTGACCACGCATCGTCAAGAGCCTTGTAGCGTCCGGGACGGTGCAGGGGATGAGAAGACGGTATGTATTTTCCATTGACATACATTCTGTTTTTGTTTTTTGCGGCGTGCGTTTCCACACGTTGACGATAACCACTGGGACTGTAATACCACCAATCGCCGCCCTCAAACACGGCATGAGATCGCGTGTATGTTTCAGGATTTATTTCTTTGCTCATCCTTTTCTTTCACTTTCTGCCACTCTTCATACGCCGGATGGTTGCGAGGCGGATTGTACTGTATCCAGTCATTCCCCCGCTTCCATACCAAAACCTCTTTTGCCTTACGCTGCATTGAGGTCTACCACTTCACACACACCCGCTGTACACGCCAACTCCCGTGACCCCGTGGTATTGTCTTCTTTCTCGAAGTCCTCTAGGCGTGACCAATCAATGTTGACGTACGACATGCGGTCTTTCCACTCCAAGTAATCGTCTGGCTCTATGTCCTGATAGGGTGCCTGTTGGTACGTGTGGTCACTGAATGGCAAGAACGAAACCCCTGATGCTACATCAAAGTTATCGTACACCCACGCACCAACTTCCATCCACTCTTCTTCTTTTACGGACACGGTGATGGATGGCTTGTGTTCGCACCAGTGCAGGGCATAGGTTTTCCAGAGTTCTAGTTGTTGGATAGCTGTCATCTCTGTGCGTGTCACTGCACCCTTTGGTGATTCCATAGGGAAGCTGAACACGGTTGTTGAGTCAGGCTTCATCACGTCACGCTCTGCTGGCACACCTGAATCAATCAAGAACTGTGTCAAGGGGTCTTTGTTGTCACCCCGCACTGTGCGAATGTAGTGAGGATTGTGACGAGCATGGATACCGCTGGCGGCATCGACAAGCTGAGATACAGTCCCACTAGGCTTCACGCAAGTGATCGCTGCAGACTGGGGAATGTCTAGCATCTTTGCAAACTCTTTGTTGACTTTGACAGCCTCTTCCTTCATTTCTTCTAGCCATCTTTTGCTGTCAACATTCTTGGACAACACATGATGATCCATGATGCCCGTCAACGACACACCCAACAGACGTTCTTCTTCTGTGTTCTTCTTCCAGATGTTACGCAGGTACTTGAAGTTGGTCAGCGTAGACTGGAAGGTACCCAGAATAGTTGACAGGCGTACCTTGCGCTTCAAGGAATCTAAGCTGTCTGATTCACGCACCACCACCTCTGACAAGTTACAGAATTGGTACGGGCGTAATACGATTTCCGAACACGGGTTGGTTCCCCACATGTGACCTTGCTCACGACGTTCATTACGGCCCACCTGTATGTCAGCAGCCTGTCTATTGAAGATTCCTCGCTCACCAGACTTGGACTCGTACAAGGATACCCATTCACGCATAAACGTACCCATCTCTGGCTTGCCTTTGTAGGCTACAGAGTTATTAGCCAGCGCACGTTGAGGCTCGTTCTCCCACCACATACCGGACTTGGCATGTGCCATCTGGTCATCATTCAAGTTGCTCAGTGAGATGAGTGCGCTACGACGTACACCGCCCACGACTACAATCTCGCCCACCTTGCACATCAGGTCGTGGCATTCAATAGGAAACAGCTTGCGTCCCCGTGCCTTCTTAAATGTTTCAACGGTGAAGTTAAACAGTTCAACTAGAGGTTGCGGCCCAGAGGCACGTCCACCCATCACCTTGAGACGTTCACCTGCAGGTCGTACAGCAGAGACATCAATCTGTGGAACTTGTCCTGCGTACAACAGGGCAACCAATTCACGGTAAGCCTTTGCCCATCCGGGCTTGCTGTCACCAACCTTGATGACGGTATCTGAATCGTGAAAGTTGTCGGAGATGGTAGGCAGCTTGTCCACGTTCTCACGCTCAACAGAGAAGCCCACACCTGTGCCACACATAAGAATGTACATGCACTCATCAAACGAACGGGGGCTGTCCACAGGAATATACGAACAGTTGTAGCCACACACGTTGTCGCGGTCTAGGGCGTCTCCAGATGTCATCATAGCCCGCATAGATGGCATGATTTGCAATCCCAATACAGCTTCTTCTAGTTCGTTGCGTAGGCTTGAAGGCAACTTGTAACCGTGGTTAGCACCTAGATGCCCTTCCATGTAGTCAAAGTATCTTGCCACTGTTTCGCCCCAAGTCTCACGGCGTTGCTCATCCTGTTTCCAACGGGCGTAACGTGACTTGTGGATAAATTCTTGGTAGGGTGTGGGTAGTGAATTATTCATTGTTTGTTCCTTCTTGATTTGGGTAATATACATCAACTGCAGAATTACAGTTTGGACAGTGTAGGTTTGTAACCATGACGTACTCTTCTTCTTCTTCTAAGTCGTGGTCTCCACCCCATATTAATTCGTGGTTGCAATGCCAGCAGTTCATTGCTTTATATCCACCAGCTTGTTTAGGTAGAACTGGGCTTTCTTGAGGTCTTCGGTTCCGTTTTTATAGCGGTATCGCCAGAGGTACTTGAGGATGTTTCCTTGCAAGTAGTGTTCAAAGCCGTCGCCTGTCGCCGCTGCGATTGCGTCGAGGCATTCGATACCTGCTTGATTGTAGTGTGGCGGGTGATTGACGTTATCGGCATCCCTACTTTTCTCTTTCATATATTCCTCGTGTCTCACCTGTTATCTCCACTGCCCTGTATATTACCAGATGCCATGCGGGACTTCAACTTGCTTATGTTCATCTCCGCAATCTGTTGCAGGGTGTAGCCTAGATCATCCGCAAGCAGGGCACAGTACCATAGAACATCCCCTATCTCTCGTGCGATTTCATTCTTGAACGCAGTGTCATCCCGCCCATCTCGAATAATCTTCTTTACCTTGTCCGCAACTTCGCCAGCTTCTCCCGCAAGTCCCAATGCCGTGTACACAATCTTTGCTGCTTCGGGATATATAGCCGTGTCTTTGGCCTGTGCCTGATAGTTGTTCAAGTTCCAATTTTCCCGAATCATTGTTCTCTCCCAAACTTAACTTTGACGATGTTGTCGTCTCGCCCTATGACTGTGGCCTTGTGGTCAGCCTCTGCTTCCTCGACTGCTTTTTCTAGAAAATCATAGGCAGCTATTCTAGCCATACCTGCGTGCAACACACGCTCTAGGTCTGACTCAAGAAGTTCTATGATGCCCTGTTGCACAACAGCACCTGCTGGTAGGTGTTCATCATCGTCGTCTTCATCTGTTGTGTCATAGGCTGTGAGATTGAACCCCTCTTCATCAGAGGGTGACATGATGATATACCACCTGCCACCCAGCAAGCTGGCTTTTTCTAGTCCAAGTTTATCATCCATTATTTCAACCACTCCTCTGGTATACTGCCTTCTGCCCATTCGAATCCGTTCTTCTCAGCCCATGCACCATACGTTGTTTTGCTTCCCTTGTATATCTTGTTTCGTGCATTTAGGAAAACAATACGAATGTCCAAGTCAGGATGTTGTTCTTTTATCAGAAGCATCTTAACACGATCACCCTTGTCGAAGTACCCCTTCGCTTCGATGATTATGTTTTGTTTTGTGAGATGAAAGTCTGGGGTGTAGGTGCGAGGCTTCGGTATGTACGTAAGTCGCATCTGCTCATATTCGTACGAAATTTTTTTGCTACTGAGTTTTTTCGCTATGGATAACTCAAAGTTAGATCGGAATCCTGCCTTACGATTTCCATGCTTCATAGTTGCATTCCTATCGATCCCATTCTTTGTATCACGTACCCTGCCACTTTGGGGGAAAGTTTTTCTATTGTAGAAAGTTCGTTTGTCAAACGATTCAGTGGGACGCATACAGTAACTCCAGAATGTGATACTCTGCCTATCTTTTGCAGTTCAGATTCAATACGGGTGATGTCACGTTTTTCTGTGTTTGATGACAGTGTGCCTAGTTCGCTGTAGTTGTCGCGCAGTGTGAGGGGCAAGCCTCGTTCATTCATACGAATACGAACAAGCCTACGCTCACCCCCGATACCACCGTGAGACTCAACATAGACGTGATGAAGGTCTTTGTTCATATCCATCAGTTCTATCTCGTAGTCTCTGACAAAGAGATACGGCACATCACACCTCTTTTGTTTTAAGTTTTGTGTACCACACTTTCGGTGGTGACTTTGCCTGTGATGTCACACGATCATGCAGTTCTGCTTTCGGCCAGCAGTGGCTTCTGTAGCCGCACAGGTTACACTCTTTTGCAAGTACCTTGTTCCCTGTCTGTAGGGTTTCGCCCTTGCGTCTGTACGTCTCAAACTCATCAGGGTACGGCTTGAACTCTTTGACGTTAGGGTCTGTCAGGAATTTGACACGTTCTTCAGCATCCGCCAAATATTTGACACGGTCTTCATCTTGCCATTCCGGTGCCTCAACAATAGCCACTTCACCGCTTGACTTGTTGACAACAATCCACCCGCCAAAAGGCATACCAGTTGCTGCAGAGTACAAGAAGCCCTGCATGACGTACCCAAATGGATCGTCTTCCTTGAGACCATCATACCCACCGAACCCAGTGAACTTGTTCTTGAATGCCCAGTCACTTGCGGACTTGATATCCCACACCTTCTCTGTGCCCGTCTCATCTCGTATGATTACGTCGAGTGTACCCTTGATCGTCTGGTCACCCAGTTTCAGTTCGACCTGTCTCTGGGCATCTACTATGTCAACGCCACCCTCTCGCATGATAAGCATGAGAATGGCTTCCGTGATGTCACCGAACATAAAGCGAAACAGCGTGTTATACTGCATCGATTCTTTTACGCCCTTCTTATCTAGGACTTGCTGACACAACGGACGACCTAGTCCGGACATGCGAATACGATACTCACTACGCTTTTCGGTGAGTTGTCTGTTTACAGAGTGCCTTGTATCTTCCACAAAGGCAGAAAGACCTGCGGGGGAAACGCTGGTTTCCCCCCGCAAAGCTTTGGACATATAGTCCTGAATGTTAAGCAGCGTCAGCATCTTTGAAATCCGCCGCCAGATCGATGTCTGATCCATCTGACATAAGTTTAGATGCTTCTCTGTGTTCATTCATTACGTTTTCGTTGTGACCCTTGACGGTTTCCGCAAAGGTTCCCAACAGTTCCTTGTCTTCGTCCGAAATAGCCACAGTGCTATCGAACGTAGGCATTGGTGTCCAATAGGTTACACTGCCCTTCTTCTGCTTGTTGGTTCGAAGCAGGATGGTTGTTTGGGCCATCAATTTACTTTGCTTCGTAAGCCCCTGAATGAAGTCTGAGATGGGCTTGAACCCTGACCGCTTGAAGTACGCAATCATAGGCTCGTCCGTAACCTCGACAGGTGTACCATCCGCAGAGTGGAATGTGCCACTGATGCGTCCGTAAATAACTTGGTTACATACGACAGCGCGAGATGTTAGGTAACGCACATCATCCTTGTCTAGCATGTCTTCTTCATCACGAGTGAGACGACCACACTTGTTGCCTCCCTGCGTGTCGGGAAAGCCACCACCAAACGAGGTCTTCTGGACTGACTTGCATGAGAAGCCGCCCTTACCATCATTTGCTTCTGGGTCATACATAGAATACTCGTAGGTGCGAAGCAACGCTCGAAGCTTTACTTCTTTCGCAAAGATGTACTGTCCGTTGAAGAACATCTTCCAGTCACCCCTTGTCAGGTTGTGACCATCATCTGTTTCTTGATCGTAGTTAATGTTCAGACGAG
>Ga0208899_1001498_pt1 | contig 16474 bp, 23 predicted proteins | sample VirMetDEL_Nov_24_FD_184518 | JGI IMG/M metagenome (GOLD analysis project Ga0208899, IMG submission 184518) | Aqueous microbial communities from the Delaware River and Bay under freshwater to marine salinity gradient to study organic matter... | ecosystem: Environmental > Aquatic > Marine >... | reverse complement strand
CAAACATGGAAGCTGACTTCGACACAGGTAACATGCGCTTCAAAGCGCGTGAGCGTTACAGCTTCGGGTTCTCTGACCCACGCTGTGTGTTCGGTTCACCTGGCGCATAATTTATGCTACAATGAGGATGTTCATTTCATTTTGGACACCTCCCTGTTGGACTGGGGCTGCTTCGGTAGCCCCTTTCTTTTTGTCTAAAAGTTCTGTATGGTTGGTTTATCCCTGACAGCTACATAGTGTGGCTGACACTAGCCAAGACAGGAGAATGACATGGCTCGTACTACTTTTTCAGGTCCAGTGAAATCAAATACAGCTTTCTGGGCAAATCCAATTCTTTTTGCAGACCTTCCAACAGCTTCCGCTGATAACGAAGGTTATATCTACTATGTGTCTAATGCGCGTAAAGCAGCAGAGGGCGCGGGTGCAGGTACAGGCAACCTAGTATTTTCTGACGGTTCAAACTGGATTCGTGTAGATACTGGCGCAACAGCAGCAGCATAAGGAGCTAACTTATGGCTGGTCCAGTCAGTGCATATAATTGGGTTCAAGGAACGGCGGCTGCGGTTGTCGGTCCATCTCGTTCTCGTTTACGGCAGGTTGTAATTTACGGTGCGGCTGCGGGTGCGTTCACGTTGAAAAACGGTGGCGCAAGCGGTGATACTTTGCTTACGCAAACATTTCCGGCAGGTCACCACGTAATGAACATTCCAGATGACGGCATTATCTTTTCGGAAGGTGTGTACGTTTCTGCGTTTACAGGTGCGAGTAACCAACTAACGATCATCCTTTCGTAGGAGGATCCGATGGCATATGATCTCCGTTCCATTTCACAGGTCGGAACATCTGAGCCATTTGAGCTACAGGTGGCCCGTGGTCAAATCACGGGTCATAAAACTGTGTTTAAGTTCGGTTACAACAACGATGTTGGAAACACAAAAGAAACCATCTGGGAACAAGGTGGTTTGTATTCCTACCCTCCATCAGCCACAGTAATGACTATATCAAGCAGTTCGGCTAACGACACTGCCGCAGGTACTGGTGCAAGAACGGTTGAAATTTTTGGCCTAGATGGTGACTACAACGAAGTAAACGAAGTTGTCACATTAAACGGACAAACGCCTGTTAATACTACCGAATCGTACTTTCGGATAAATCGTGGCATTGTTCGCAGCGCAGGTAGTGGTGGCGCAAATGCTGGTATAATCTACGCTGGCACAGGAACAGTGACTTCTGGAGTTCCTGCTAACATTTATCTTCTTATTAATGGTGATGGTGATAACCAAACATTGATGGCTCTTTGGACAGTTCCCGCAGGATATACAGCGTTCCTTACAAAGATGGCTTTGTCCACAGGCACATCAACTCAGACACCTGCTATTTTGAATGCTAGTCTTGTTGCTAGACCCTATGGGGAAGTGTTTCAAATAAAAGAAAGATTTACTCTTACAGATGGCGCACACGAGCAATTTTATACTTTTCCATTAAGGTTCACAGAAAAAACAGACTTAGAAATGAGGGCGTTTTCTTCCTCTGGATCTGTTGACTTTGACGTTTCTGCGTCAATGGAATTTGTTTACATTCAAAATGTGGGGCCAATCTAATGCCTAAGATCGACAAGTCCAAGATGAAATGCAATAAGCCCAGGCGTCAGGTGTCTGGCGGCAAGAAGTTTGTTGTAAAGGCATGTGACAAGGGAAAAGAAAAGATCGTCAGATTCGGGGACGCTAATATGACAATTAAGAAGTCAAACCCGAAACGACGTAAATCGTTTAGAGCAAGACATGGATGCGACACTAAAAAACTTGATAAACTATCGGCCCGTTATTGGTCGTGCAAAATGTGGTAGGACTATGAGCAAACCGTACTTACTTGTTATTTTTACAGCCCTTGTGGGACTTGCCTCTACAGGTCTCATATGGATGATTTCTACGCTTGTTACAGTAGATAAGCGTACAGAAGTCATGGATATTAAAATAGATCATTTAGTTCAGGCTGTAGAAAAGCTGACAGAAAGGCAGGCAAGTTTTGATAAGTCGTGGTCAAATGTCGTTCCAGGTTTCAAAATCTCCACAGGAGGTAACTAATGCCAGCAAAAAAGAAAAAACCGCTAGACGCCTGCGCCAAGAAGGTGAAGGCTCGGTACAAGGTGTGGCCCAGCGCATACGCAAGCGGAGCGGTAGCCAAATGTCGCAAGGTCGGCGTGGAAAACTGGGGCGAATCTTCTAACAACAAAGCCACAGGTGGAGTGATTGCTTCTGTGGATAATCCAAAGCGTCCGGCGCGTAATCGTTATGGGGTTGGTGGAAGGATCGCCTCTGGCTGCGGTTGTGTTCAAGAGAATAGACGCAAGCGGACGGAAACGTACTAATGGCTAAAAAAGGAAACTCACTGCGCGAATGGTTTGCCCAGAACGACGGGAAGGGTTGGGTCGATTGTAATACTGGCAAGCCTTGCGGTCGTCAGGAGGGTGAGAAGCGTAAGAGTTATCCGGCCTGTCGCCCTACTATGGCACAGTGTACATCGGCGGCGAAGAAAAAGAAATCGTCAAAAAGAATTAGCTGGAATGCTAAAAATGGCGGACGCGTTCCGTCAACAGCAGTTCGGGTGTTTTAATGACATCTGTTTGAAAACGTAGTATGGTGACACAAAGGAGATTACTATGCCTAAGAAATTAAAAATGGTTGAAAAGAACGGCGAGATGGTTCCGTTCTATGCTGCGGACGGCGTTGGTGAAATGAAATATGGCGGACGCGTAAAGATGATGGGCGGCGGTGCAGTTCGCGGTTATATGAACGGCGGAAAGATTACGCGCTACAAATATGGCGGTTGTGTCGAAAAGAAAACCAACCAAAACCCACATATGAGTTGATACAATGACAACATCAGGTTCAAGAGACTTTAACATGGATGTCGGTGAGATCATCGAGGAAGCGTATGAACGCTGTGGCCTCGAAGTTCGCACGGGTTACGATGCTCGAACAGCGCGTCGGTCGTTGAACCTGATGTTTGCTGATTGGGCTAACCGTGGTCTAAACCTTTGGACGGTGAATCAAGGCATAATCACATTGACAGCAGGTCAGGCACAAGAAACGCTTACCTCTGATGTAGTTGATGTTCTGGAAATGGTTCTTCGTAGAGACAATACGGACTATGAAGTAGAGCGGATTAGCCGTGGCGAGTATTTAACTCTGCCAAATAAAACCACGCAAGGGCGTCCGAGCCAGTTTTATTTTGATCGGCAGATAGATCCGGTGATTAACCTGTGGTCTGTTCCTGAAAACTCTACTGATCAGCTTGTTTATTATTACGTTCGCAGAATCGAGGACGCAGATGCTTTGGTTAATACTACTGATATGCCTTTTCGTTTCTATCCTTGTATGGTGGCGGGGTTAGCATACTATTTGTCTATGAAACGTGCGCCAGAGAGAGCGCAACTTTTAAAAGTTGTGTATGAAGAAGAGTTCCAACGTGCAGCAGATGAAGATGAAGGGCGTACTCCACTGAAGTTACAGCCTAGCATTCAGTACTTGAGGGTCTAATGTCATACGCATCGGGAAAACATGCCTGGGGAATATCTGATCGTTCAGGTCGCCGCTATCGTTTACGCGATATGCGACTTGAGTGGACAGGTGCGCTCGTTGGCCCCGATGAGTATGAACCAAAGCACCCACAGTTGTTTCCCCCCAAGGTGGGACCAGACCCTCAAGCGTTGCGTAATCCGCGTCCAGACACCAAAGAAACGGTTCAGGCTTATGTCGGTGTTCCGTTAGTAGAAAACCCAAACTTGAGCAGCCCTCTTGGGGTTGGTCAAATAGGCACGGTACAGGTTAATACAAACCAAGCAAGCATTGTCGTCAACTTGACGGGGGTTGGTGCTACGAGTGCAGTTGGTTCTGCTTCTGCTCAACCGGACGTAACCGTTGACGTAACGGGTGTTTCAGCTACTGGTCAAGTGGGTAGTGCAAGTGCGTTCCCGATTGAAGAAACTTACAACATAACGGTATTCGCACCGTTTGGCTCAAATATTTTTGCACAAGACGGTGCTGCTCCAGGTCCAGCCGGAAGAGATGTTACTGAAGGTTTGGTCTATCGATACGACCAATCTGACAACTCCAACTCGGGGCACCCTCTTCGGTTTTCCACCACACCGGATGGAACACATGGTGGTGGCGTTGAATACACAGTAGGTGTCACGTACAACGGCGTCCCAGGCAACGCTGGAGCATATACTCAGATAGATGTCGCAATAGGTGCACCAACATTGTATACTTATTGCAGTGTTCATTCGGGCATGGGATATAAGGTTAATACGGTAGCACCATGAGTTTTACATACGGACAACTAAAGCAGGCCATACAGGACTTTACAGAAAACGATGAAACGTCTTTTGTGAATAATCTTCCTGTGTTTATTCGCTCCGCAGAGGAACGTATTCTAAAAAGTGTTCAGCTTAGTTTATTTCGTAAAAATGCCACGGCATCTACGGATACTGGGTTTCAATATTTAGCGGTTCCGTCTGATTTCTTGGCTCCGTTTTCGCTAAGTATGACGGGAACAGACGGCGATAAGTTCTTTGTCGAGTTTAAGGATCCTAGTTTTATTCAAACATATACCCCTGATCCTACCACCACTGGAGAACCAAAGTATTACGGTCAGTTCGACATAGATTATTTTATCTTAGGGCCGACTCCAGACGCGGAATATACAGCGGAACTGCATTATTTTTATCGGCCTCTAAGTATTACGGACTCTACACTAAACGATAACAGCACTACTTGGTTGAGTGAAAATGCAGAGTTAGCGTTGCTTTATGGTAGTTTAATCGAAGCATACGTGTACATGAAGGGTGACCCCGACGTTATGAACATGTATAATTCACGCTTCCAGGAAGCCTTAGTTGGAATCAAACTACTTGGAGAGGCTAAAGAAACCACGGATGAATACCGTACAGGTAAAGTAATAAGGGCTAAACAATAATGTTTAAGTTTGAGTTAAACGTACCCCGTGATGAGCAAGTTGTGTTGGTTAACACAACAGAGAATCGTGGTTTATCTCCAGAGGAACTTTCTGAGCAGTGCGTTCAGAAAATTGTATCTGTATCTGATGAAGCTCCCCCAGCCATCAGAGATCAGGCTCGTGCTTTTCAAAAGCACATTGAAACGCTTGTTGCATATTATATGCGACAGGCTATTCGCAGCGACCGCACATCTGTGTATAATGCACTTAATGATGCGGGGCATCCCGAACTGGCTGAACTCATAAGGAGACTTTAATATGGCCTTTACTGGAAACTATATGTGTACGTCGTTCAAGTCTGAACTTATGACAGCGACACACGATTTTACAAACTCAACAGGTAATACGTTCAAGTTGGCTTTGTATACAAACAGCGCGACATTTAACGCTTCAACTACAGCCTACACAGCGACTAACGAAGTTGGTGACTCAGGCTCTTACGTTGCTGGCGGCGGTGCGTTGACCAATGTCACACCAACATCTTCTGGTACAACAGCGTTTACAGATTTTGCAGATATCACATTCACTTCTGCAACAATCACTGCTCGTGGTGCATTGATTTACAATGATACCGCAGCGGGTGACCCGACTGTAGTTGTTCTAGACTTTGGTTCAGACAAAACATCTACAGCTGGTGACTTCCAGATTGTATTCCCAACGGCTGACGCAAGTAACGCTATCATCCGTATCGCCTAATTTTTTAGGCGGGGTGACCAGTCATGGCGAACATAAACGGCTGGAGTCGTGGCACATGGTCTGAAGGTGCTTGGAGTACCCCTTTACCTGTAGAGGTCACTGGGGTTTCTTCTAGTGGTCAAGTTGGGACGGTAACAGTAAGCGGAGATGCTCCTAACATTGCAGTTACGGGTGTTTCCGCTCTTGAAGGTGTAGGTGTAGTATCTATTACTGGTGCTGCGTCCGTTCCATCTACTGGTGTTGATGCATCAGGTAATGTTGGTTCTGTCACTGTACTCAACCAAGCCGTAGTTAATGTTACTGGTCTTGAGGCAACGGGCGAGGAAAATAACCCGTCTGTTATTGGGGATTCTTCTCTAAATCTTACAGGTATAGAAGGAACCACTGCGGTTGGAACCGCTGTAGCATCTGGTGCAACAGATGTCCCTGTTACTGGTCTGGCTGCTACTACGTCTGTAGGAGAGCTTGCCCCGATTATAAATAGCGCGGGTGCTACCACTAATGTGGGCGTAGTTTCTATAAACGGCGCAACTGTTGTACTTGTTACAGGTGTTGACGGCACAGGCGAAATTGGAAGCCCGACAGTTATTGGGGATGCAGAAGCTCCGACAACAGGAATAGAGGCATCAGGGAATGTAGGAACTGTAACTGTATCCGAAGGTGCTGGTGTAGGCGTTAATGTCACAGGTGTTTCAAGTTTAGGAGCAGCAAATAACCCAGAGATAGTTGGTGATTCTTCCGTAACACCTACTGGGGTTGAAACGGTAACAGCGGTTAATGATGTTTCTGTTTCTGGCGATGCACCGAACATTCCAGTTACAGGATTAGAAGCCACAGGCGTTGTAAACGGCCTTCCACAAAGCGTTACAGTTTACATCACAGCATCAACTGCATCTGGCTGGGGCAGAAGTCTTTGGGGTTCAGGGACTTGGAGCCAGCCTGTAGGCGATGATATAGGAATGACTGGGGAAGTTAACGATGTTGTCGTTACTCCACGCATAATAGTTCCCGTAACAGGCATAGAGGTGACAACGGGTGTCGGTTCTGTTATTGTCGAAACGGGTACAGGCGTTGATGTCCCAGTCACAGGTGTCGAAGCGCAAGGACTATTAGGCCCAAGAGGTGTTACCGTCTGGGGTCGGATTGTTCCAAGTGAAACAGCAGTGTGGACAAAGATTGCGCCAAGCACAACAACAGAGTATACTCAAATTAGACCGTGACGGAGGTTAGAGCTTAATGAGTACATACGCAGTTAACAGTGGTATTGAACTGATTGGCAACGGCGAACAGTCCGGGACATGGGGTGATACTACTAACGTAAACTTACAGATCGTAGACCGACTTACTGGCGGTGTGGGGTCAATTACCCTATCGGGTACAACACATACACTTACAACCACAGACGGCTCTCTGTCTGATGGTCAATACAAGGTGCTGGTTTTTGGCGGTACTCCTTCTGGGACAAACACCGTTACGATCACTCCAAACGATCAACAAAAGCTATACTTTGTAAAGAACACTTCAGGCCAAAGCGTTATCCTGACACAAGGTTCTGGCGGCAACGTCACAATCAAAAACGGAGACTCAGCCATTGTATACTCTGATGGTGCAGGTACAGGCGCAGCGGTTGTAGACCTTACAAGTACATTTGATTTCACTACTCTGACAGGTCTGACCCCGACAGTCACCCACGGTATAGTCGCAGATGGCACTGACTTCATTAGTACAGGTTCATCGACAGATGCGTTTCAGATGCCAGCGGGTTCTACTGCACAGCGTCCAACGCCAGTCAACGGTATGCTTCGTTATAACAGCGATGACGCAGCCTTCGAGGGTTACGCGGACGGAGCTTGGGGCGCGATTGGCGGCGGTGGCACAGAAGCTGGCGGTGCAATCGTTACGAACCTCACAACGGCTTCAGAAAGCTATACATTCCCATCAGGTACAAACGGTATGTCTGTTGGGCCGATTACAATCTCTAGCGGTGTTACAGTGACCGTTGCCAGCGGACAACGCTGGGTAGTGCTTTAAGGAGAAAGATATGAGTATCATCGCAGCAGGCACATCAAGCGGTCAGGCTCTGGTAAACACAGGTAATACAGACGGCACCTTGGTTCTGCAAACAAACGGTAGCACAACTGCATTGACACTAGGGACAAACCAAACAGCTACATTCGAGGCGGCTGCATACGGTCAGGTGACGGCTCTAACAGGTACGACTCCATCGGTAGATTGCACGGTAGGAGATGCGTTCACACTATCAACAAGCGGCAACACTACCTTTACATTTAGCTCTGCTCCGACAAGCGGCTTATCTTTTGCATTTACACTGAAGATTACCGCAGGTGGCACACATACATTGACATGGCCTGCAAGTGTAGACTGGGCTGGCGGAACCGCTCCAGATGCCCCTGCATCAGGGGAAACCGATATGTATGTGTTTATGACAACCGATGGCGGTACTAACTGGTACGGCTTCTTGGCTGGAGATGCCCTTGCATGAGTATTGGCGTAGGTAAATATGTTGTTTTAGCTTCGGCTGGAGCGGGTGGTGGTATACCCTATTATTACTCACTGGTCGGTAATGATGCGGCTAGCGCGGATTACACTAACGGGACAGTTTACTCTCAAACGGTGCAGGATGATTTTGACATCAATGCAGATGGTAACATCTTTCTTGCTGGATATGGTGCTATTAGTGCATCCGACCCAAGTTGGGGAAGTGTATGTAGGTTAAGCCTAGATGGTTCAAGCGTTGAGTGGAGCTACAATGTAAGGGGTAGCTCTAGCAGCAACATAGTATACATGAGCTGTGTGTATGTAGATTCAAATGGTGATATTCAGTTCGCTGGATATAATTCAGAGCCAATTAGTTATTCTCAGAAATTCCACATCGCAAAGGTCAATCCTACTACAGGAGCTTTAATAGCCAGTGGTGGTGAGCAGGGTGTTCAGGGCGGAACAGTTGTATCGAATTGGCCTTTTTGCATGACTGGATACGGTACAGGATCACAGGCAGTAGTTGGTCTAACTATGGATATAGGCGGCGGTGCGGAGCGTCCGGGCATTATGAGTTTTAACAGCGGTAACATGCAGGATAGTAGTCACCGTAGGCTATCAAACAACACGTCTGTTAGTGGTGCCGAACCATATAAGGGGGTATATGGCATTGCTTCTGATTACCCTCAATCAACAACGACAAGAACTTGGGCGGGATACTGGAACTATGGAAGTGGCAATAGTCGCTGGGAAGTTCAGCAAAACTCAAACATAACAACTCAAAACTGGGTTAGAGAAATATATCTTAACAGCTTTACACATCAGCTACATTGCTTGCGGTATGATTCTGTAAATGACTTTCTTTATGTAAGTGGATTGTCTCAAAACTTTGGTGTTTCAAGTTCTCGTCAGGCATGTTTAGTTCAATTAGACGTAAGTGGAGCAACGCCATCTGTAAACTGGGCAAGAGTTGTTACCGACGGTACTACATCATCAGGCTATTATACTTCTTGCGATGTGGATAGCGAAGGGAATGTTTACTTACTTGGTTCATACGGAACAACTGGTGGAAAGGTATCTTCTCTCACAAAGTACAATAGCTCTGGCACTGTTCAGTGGCATAGATTACTTACTGGAAGCCCTAGTAGTTGGAGGCATTACTCTTTAAAAATAGACCCCTTCGACCAAATTGTTATATCAGGAAGAACTGACTATACTGGTGTAAATGTTAATCGAGGCCATAGAATCATAATTCGCCTTCCTTCAGATGGAAGCATCACTGGTACTTTTGGTGACTTAACAATAGCAACTCTTTCACCTACAACAGCCAGCCCAACGGCGACTCTTTCAACCCGCACCAGAACTATGGTTAATGATAACGGCGGCGGTGATGTTGCAAATTCAACAAATACATCACTCACCAGAAATGTCACCGTGAATCAGAGTATTTCGTAAAGGAGATGATAAATGGCAGTAACAATTAACGGTACGACTGGCGTTACCACTCCGGGTGTATCGTCTTCGGGGACAATCGCCACCACAGGATCGGCAAACGTAACTTCGGCTGGAAGCATGGATGCAACCGCTGCGCTTACTGGTGCAAGTGGTACAATCAACGGGGAGCTTATCGCTACTTCGTACAACGAAACCTACGTTGCTCTATCTGGAACAACCCCAGCAGTAGATTGCGAAGCGGGGAACTTCTTCAGCTTATCGACAAGCGGAAACACCACGTTCACATTCAGCAATCCACCTTCAAGTGGGACAGCGTTTGGCTTTACTCTACAGCTAACAGCAGGCGGCACTCATACGATCACTTACCCTGCGGCGGTAGACTGGGCAGGTGCCACGGCTCCTGATGCTCCAGCTTCGGGGGAAACAGACATACTTGTTTTCACAACACGGGACGGCGGCACTACATGGTACGGTGCGCTGGCAATTGACGCGGCGGGATAAAAAATGAGCCTTATTAGTAGATTTATGAACCAAGCAGCAGGTGCTGGTGGAGCAGCATACGAAGCAAATGGTGTAGACTGGAACGGCAGTTCTTGGTTAAATCGAACAAGTTCTCTTCGATCCGATGGTGGTCAATTTACTCTTTCTGTTTGGTTTAAGAAAGACGCATCCTCTTCTGGCGGTAGCTTGTACCACCACGCCATGAATGGGCAATATGGAGCCTACCCTGCAATTTACTTAACGGTAAACTCAAACGAAGCTGTTGGTTTTGATTTAAATACTTGGTCTGGAAGTATTTTGATGGCAAGAGGTAGCGGAAACAATGTTGCTATTGATGGTCAATGGAATCATTGGATGGGCAGTTGGAATGGTACTTCGGGGCATGTTTACATAAATGGGACTAGCTATGCTCCAAGTGTTACAAATGGAACCGTACCTTGGAGTACTGGACTCATAGATATGCGTGTTGGCGGCACTTCTGTTTACACGCCATTCAACGGTTCTATGGCTGAGTTTTATCTTAACGATACATACATTGATCTAAGTCAAGCATCGAACAGAGCTAAGTTTTATGATTCGAATAATCTTCCTGTTGATTTAGGTGATAATGGGTCAAACCCAACTGGTTCTCAGCCATTGGTTTACTTCAAACTAAACTACAACGATGGTGTCTCAAACTTAGGCAACAACTTAGGTTCGGCAGGGAATTACACAGTTACTGGCAGTGGTCAGACAGATGGCGGTGTTGTAACCGCATTCACATAACCGACATATAAAGGAGACCTTAAATGTATGTCAAAATCACAAGCGGTTCAGTAGACACGTTCCCCTATTCAGTGGGACAATTACGCCGCGATAATCCTCAGACATCTTTCCCTCGTCAAGTATCAGACGAGATGCTTGCAGCATATGATGTTTACCCTGTAACGATTGACGATCAGCCTTCTTATGATGATCGCACACAGACCGTGGCGCAGAACGCAACACCGACAGGTAGCGGCAGCACATGGACACTAGGGTGGACAACAACTGCCAAGACAGCAGAAGAAACCCAGGAGTATGATGACAACGTAGCGGCATCCAACCGCGTTAAGCGTAATGGCCTTCTAGCCGAAACAGATTTCTGGGGCATGTCAGATATGACTATGAGTGCTGAAATGACTACCTACCGTCAGGCACTTCGTGATATAACTACACATAGCAACTGGCCTAATCTAGCTGACGGCGACTGGCCTACAAAGCCATAATAGTTCAATTGAACTAAAGGAGAAACAGTATGACTACGACAGTTAACGCAGACACATCCACCGGAGGTGCAATAGTAACAGGCGATGCGTCAGGTAACCTTGGCCTTCAGGCGGATGGTACAACCCTGCTGACACTGTCTGGTAACAAAGCATCCTTCAACAAGGGTATCACTGAAGAATATGAGGCAGTAACGTCTACAAGTAACGCCACCACGGTAAACTTGAACAACGCCACAAACTTCAGTCATACCCTGACTGAGAACACAACATTCACATTTAGTAACCCAGTTGCTTCAGGTGAGGCATCTAGCTTTACGCTGAAGATTGTACAGGATGCATCGGCATCGGGGTTCGCTGTAACTTGGCCAGCCGCAGTAGACTGGCCGAACGCGACAGCTCCGACCCTGACAGCAACAGCAAGTGCCGTCGATTACTTCGTCTTTATTACACACGATGGCGGTACAACATGGTATGGGTTCACGGCAGGTCAAGCACTGGGGTAAGTAATGGCTAACTCAAAAAAGATCGTCCAAGCTGCTGCTGGTGCTGCTGGCGGTCAAGAAGTAAACGTATCTGATGTGTTCAGCGCATATGTGTGGGATGGGAATGACTCCACTCAAACGATCACCAATGGCCTTGACCTCTCTGGTGAGGGTGGGATGGTTTGGTCAAAGAGTAGATTTAGTACTCAAACCCCTTTTATTTATGATACCGAAAGAGGTGTAAACCAAGACCTTAGCCCAAATGAAACTAGGGTTTCAGAAACCTCATCTAATACTTTAACAGCTTTTAACAGTGATGGCTTTTCAATAGGTAGCTCTAGTAAAATTAATTATAGCTCAAATAGTTATATTGGATGGGCTTGGCGGAGATGCCCTAAATTTTTTGACGTAGTTACTTGGACGGGCACGGGAAGCACTCATAGTGTTTCTCATAGTCTTAATTCACAAATAGGCTTTATGGCTGTTAAAGCTACATCTTATGTAGACAACTGGTATGCATTCCATAGGCAGATGGGAAATCCATCTTCTTATACTCAACCTTATTTGCGGTTGAATGCTTCTTTTGGTGTTACTAGCTTGGGAGACTTTGGGACTTCTGTTAATCTAAGTAACACTTCTAGTTTTCAAGTTTCTGGCAATATAAACTTAACTGGCGTTACTTATGTTGCATACCTTTGGGCGCATAACAATAACGACGGTGAGTTTGGCCCAGATGCAGACCAAGATATTATAAAGTGTGGTTCTGCTGTTACTGACGGAAGTGGTAATGCTACAGTAAGTCTTGGGTTTGAGCCTCAGTATGTTTTTTATAAAAGCTCAACGTCTGGGGCGGCTTGGACTATTTTGGATACATTAAGAGGCATGCCTAGCGGGGATGGTGATTTTTCATATGGTCTTGATGCGCGACTTGAAGCTAATAATAATTCTGCGGAAGTCGAGGGTAACAACTATGTAGACCCAAACCCAGATGGGTTTAAGTTTGTTGATGTTGGTAACGGTCAGACTATGATTTACATAGCAATTAGAAAGCCACCGACAAAAGAGCTTGAAAGCGTCAATGATTTCTTCAACATAGATACTAAAGATGGGTCTGGCACATTCTATGCAGGTTGGCCTGCTGACTTTGCTCTTCAGAAAAACAATGTCGATGACGTTGGGACAACTGCTCCTTGGATAGCATCTACTCGCTTAATGGGTGACTATTATTTGTCCACCAATAATACTTCCAATGAAAGCGCAAATAACATGCGCTGGGATAATAATGAAGGTATGGGTAGTGTTGGAACAGACGCTAGTGATTACTGTTGGATGTGGCGGAAGTTTCCGGGTGTGTTCGATACGGTCTTATATCGCGGCAACAATAACACGACTCCGAAACCCCATGACCTTGGCGTTGCCCCAGAAATGATGTGGGTTAAGAACTTATCAAACGCTTCTTACGATTGGTATGTTTATCACTCCGCTCTTGGAAACAACCAACAGATGCGTTTAAACCTAACTGCCGACCCCGCTGGCGGTGTTTGGAACAATACTAGCCCTACGTCTACAGGATTCACTGTGTCTGCTACTGACAGTGTGAATGGATCAGCCTCAAACCGTTATGTTGCTATGCTTTTTGCAACGAAGGCAGGGTTCACAAAAGTTGGTTCCTACACTGGAAACGGTGGCAGTCAGACTATTGATTGCGGATTTACGAACGGCAGTAAACTGGTAATCATCAAGAACGCTCAAGCAAGTAGAGCCGAAGGATGGCTTTTCTTTGACAGTGATCGTGGGATTATAACAGGAAATTCTCCTTATTTGTATCTTAACGAAAATAGCTATCAGTTCTCTAGTCAAAACTATTTAAGCCCTCATAGCAGTGGATTTATAGTTCCTACTGGTGGAGGAGAAGTGAACACAAATGGTGATACATACATCTTTTATGCAATCGCAGCTCCATAATCAAACTCATAAGAAAGGATCAATCTAATGGGTGAATACAGAAACAGAACAACAGGTGAAGTTAAGTCTCAAGGTGAATGGAGAGCGGCTAACGCAAATATGTCATTGCCTCGTGTATGGACATCGGCAACCTTAGATGCACTTGATCTTGACCCTGTTTTAGCAGGGGCCGCTGCAACCACCACTGCGTACCAAACATCAGTCCGTGATGGTGTCGAGCAAGACTCAGATGGCAACTGGGTAGAGCGTTACGTTGCACAAGATATGTTTGCAGACGATGCAGACGGCACAAAAGCGGATAAGGAAGCGGCTTACCAAGCAGAGCTAGATGCATCAACTGCACTTTATAATCGCGCAAAAAGAGATGATCTATTAGCCGAAACAGACTGGATGACAATGCGTTCCGCAGATACATCTACACCTGTACCTTCTGCATGGCATACATACCGTCAAGCGTTGCGGGACATCACAAGCCACGCAAACTGGCCCAACTTGAACGATGAAGACTGGCCTACAAAACCCTCTTGATGTATGATTCTATAAAAGAGGTGTGCCATGCCGCTGCAAAAACTTCAGTTCCAACCGGGAATCAACAGAGAAACAACTTCGTATACTAACGAAGGGGGTTGGTATGATTGCGATAAGGTTCGCTTTCGTTCAGGGTTTCCTGAGAAGATCGGTGGGTGGAGTAAGGTAGGTTTCAACTCTTTCTTGGGTTCATGCCGTGCATTGTGGCCTTGGCGTACACTGGGTCTGGATACCTATCTAGGTGTTGGCACACACCTCAAGTACTATGTCGAATACGGTAACGGTTACTATGACATTACGCCTATCCGCTCCACGACTGCGGCGGGTGATGTAACCTTTTCTGCGACTGACGGTTCTACAACTATCACTGTGAACGATCCTAGCCACGGTGCAGTTCAGAACGACTTCGTCACATTTAGCGGGGCAACAAGCCTTGGCGGCAACATCACGGCTGATGTTCTAAACCAAGAATACCAGATTGCTGAGATACTAGATACGTCTAGCTACACAATCATTGCCCGTGAAGTTGCTTCTCTAAGCGATATAACCGTAGATGGACAGTATACACCTACACCTGTTACAGCAAATGCGTCTGACACAGGGAATGGCGGTGCATCAGTTGTTGGCACTTATCAAATCAGTGTCGGCCTAGACACATCTATTGTTGGCACAGGTTGGGGTGCTGGCCCTTGGAGCCGTGGCACTTGGGGTTCTGGTGCTACAGTTGATCTCATCACTGACACACTGCGTATCTGGACGCATGACAACTTTGGCGAAGACCTTCTGTTTAACGTGATGAACGGCGGGATATACTACTGGGATTCTTCTGGCATAAGCCCACTGACAACTCGTGGTGTTGCGTTGAGCGATCTGCCTGGTGCCGATTTAGCCCCGACTATAGCTACAAAGGTTCTTGTCTCAGATGTTGACAGGCACGTTATTGCTTTTGGTTGTGATCCACTTGAAAACATAGGTCAACAAGATCCGTTGCTTATTCGTTTTTCAGATCAAGAGAATGTAGTTGATTGGAACCCTACAACGACAAACACAGCAGGTGATCTACGTCTAGGCTCTGGCTCAAAAATTGTTACAGCCATAGAAACCAGACAACAGATTCTAGTTTTCACAGATGTATCTCTCCATGCGATGCAGTACATCGGCCCACCGTTTACCTTTGGGATCAATATGATCTCAGAGAACATCACAATCAGAAGCCCGATTTCTGTGGCTGCGGTTGAGGATACTGTGTACTGGATGGGTAAGAATGAGTTCTACGTCTACAACGGTGGTGTGCAGACCCTGCCTTGTTCGGTACGTGACTACGTGTTTTCAGATTTCAATGCAACTCAGGCAGAGAAGTGTTTTGCTTCTGTAAACTCTTCGTTTTCAGAAATTTGGTGGTTCTATCCATCTGCCGATTCAGACAATAACGACAGATATGTAATCTATAACTATCTGCAAAACGTCTGGTACTATGGCAACCTAACACGTACAGCATGGATAGACCGTGGTGTGAATGAAACACCGATTGCGGCGGGACGCGATGGCTATTTGTATAACCATGAAGTTGGGTTTGATGACGGCAGTACCTCCCCTGCATCTGCAATTACGGCATATATTGAGTCTAGTCAGTTCGACTTAGGTGAAGGAGATCAATTTAGTTTTGTTCGTAGGCTGATACCAGACTTAACTTTTAGAAACTCTACATCTAATGATTCGACTGTAAACTTTACGTTAAAAGCGCGGAACTTTCCTGGTGGTGCTTACTTACAAAGCAACAGCAAATCTGTAGAGAAGACAGCATCTGTACCTGTAGAGCAGTTTACACAAGATGCGCATATCAGATTACGTGGTCGGTCAATGGCGATCAGAGTTGACAGTGATGTTACTGGCACAGGATGGCGGCTTGGTTCTCCACGTATCGATGTGCGTAGCGATGGGCGGCGGTAATGTCTCGTAACCTCGCCATACCATACTTTCCCAATGCGCCACGGGAATACAATCAGCAGTACATCTCTGAGGTTGTTCGAGCATTTTCTGTTTACGTGCAGCAAGTGCAAAACCCTGGGGAAGGGCGCAACACAT
>Ga0208899_1001486_pt1 | contig 16546 bp, 15 predicted proteins | sample VirMetDEL_Nov_24_FD_184518 | JGI IMG/M metagenome (GOLD analysis project Ga0208899, IMG submission 184518) | Aqueous microbial communities from the Delaware River and Bay under freshwater to marine salinity gradient to study organic matter... | ecosystem: Environmental > Aquatic > Marine >... | reverse complement strand
GCTCCGTATGAGTTTAACTTTAGTGTACCGTCATTGGCTATTTCAAGTCTATTCCCTTGTCTCCAAAGTCTAAAACTATTACCGTCAAGACCTGCAAACCAGTATTGGTCTGTTGTTGAAGTATTATACCAAGTACCAGCACCGCTAGTATGATGTCCGAGTCTAATACGACCTTGAAGAACATCTATGGCATTTTCCATTGAAACACCACCGGTAACCTCAACAACGCCACTTGTATTAAACTCTATTATGTTATCGTTGTAGGCAGTACCTATATAATACTTACTGAGAGTTGCTCCATTACTTCCATAAGCGCCAAAACCGCCAAAACCAGTACCATCCGCCTCCTCAAAGTAAAAAGGAGTTCTAGCCCATCCTCCCCAATTTTCATTGGTTCTAAATGTAAATGAGTTATCCGTTTCGATAATATGAATAGCATTTTGCGTTGTATTTCCTCTTCCTAGTACGCTATCTAATGTATCAGTCTCTGTATAAGAAGTAAGATATCCAGCACTTGCGTGGTTACCCCATCCGTAAGCAGTCTGCCAGTTTTGGATGCGAGTTGAGTCTACATAGTCTGTCGTCTGGTTAGATGGATATATAGCGTTTCTAGTGTACAACTTCTCGCTACCACCGTTGAGCTGCATTAAAACTTCATTAGAGCTGTTTTCCCAAATAAAACCTGCTTGAGAAGAATTGTCATTTACACGGAAGCGGATAGCGTGTGCTGTAGCACCGTCAATACCGGCAGATGCTGTAGTACCAGCAAGAGACTTTTCATCGCCCGCTTGACCCATGTATATCCCCCAGTTTGAATCCGTAGAATCCCACATGAATATACCGCGGGAGTTACCTCCATCTATTTGGTTTTGCACCTCAATCTTAGCACCAGCGTAGTTTAAAAATGGACCAGCAACTTCTAAAGTTGTTGCGGAGTATACTCCACTAGAACCATTTAGCACAACACGACCTGCATTATTTTTAACGGTAAGGTCAGAATCACCGCCGCTCCCATAGCCTAACCATCCGTTTTCTGTGCCGTTTACTTGGAATGTTTGATATGCTATTAGGTTCGTGGTGTTTGTAGCGCTTGTGTCATCTAATATTACTACTGGATGCTCTCTTTGTATTTCTAGATTACCAGTCATTATATCACCACTAACAGCTACGAAGTCTGTTGATGTTGAGAAAGCAGCACTACCAAGAGTTCTTTGTTCTACCTCGTTGCCGTTCATTACAAGAGCAGTGGTTGAAGAGGTGTTAGAATCTCTAGTGTCTATATAAAGTTTACCATTAACCTCAAAGTCTCCCCAAGTAAACAGCTTACCGTTTTGGTCGTAGTAGTGAGGTGTTCGTCTTCCTGCTGGATATCCACCCCAAATCTGACCTCCATACAAGTTAATATCTCTAGTTCCATATGTAGCATGTCCACTCCAGTTAGGGGTAAATTCAATACGGACTTTGTGATAATGTCCAGTAGAGGTACTGTCAGCATTCTCTAACCAAGGAATTGTATTAAAAGGAAGGTATAGGTGTCCTGGCCATGAACTAACTGTTCTTGTAGAAGAAGTGTGCTGGAGCCACTGGTCGTCACTTGCTCTCTGCTTCCATATATGTACTTGAGTATTGTGGCTATTACTAGACCAGTAAAAATACATTGCATTAGCAAATACATATCCAGGAGCATTAAATTCTACTCTAAACTTATAAGCTGTGTTTGGAATAACAACGCCAGAGTTGTTTGTGCGTAAGAATCTACGTTTTTGGTCATCAGAATATGTAGTAACCTCTTCCCATTCAGACGCAGATGTCATCTGTTTGTAGAAAGTAAGGTCAGTTAAGTCGTTGTAGTTATTTGACAAATCAGTCATACAACGGAACTGAGACTCAAACAGAGCCATTTCTGTTACTGTTGGTGAGCCTAAGTTGTTTCTAGGTTTACCAGATGCATATTGAGTAAACTGAGAAGCGGTGATATCGTTTACATCAGCAATGTTACCTTGATTTAAATCTAAGGCGTTTGTTTCTGCAGAACCGCTATAAGAAATAAGACTGTTAAAACTATCAGACGTATCACTTCTTAAGAACGAACCAGAGTTAATTCCATCAAGTTTATCTGCATCTAACCCAGAACCACTACCGTCATTTTCAGCTGTCCATACAGTGTTACCTCTGTATGTCAAACCAGTTGTACCAGTTGCTACTTTTAATTCGTTATCAGCATCATTATTACCCGGTCTAATTCTAACGGTATCACCATTAACAAAAGTATCTGTACCCTTGCTTATAATAAGATATTGACTAGTGGTAGTCGTTGAAGCTTCTGTGTTCCAAATACCAGTATATCCGGTATGCATTGCGTGTGTCCCAATACGAAGCTCTCCCAATGCAATAGTCTTGGTTGAGTCTACCTCTACGTCCACATTAGATAAAACTTTAGAGCTGTTTATACCAAGAACCTTTGTCCAGCTGCTTGTAAAGAAACCAAAAGCACGACTACTGTCAAAGTGAATACCAAAATGAGAAGTACTAAAAAAGCCTTTATTACTACTTGCTTTTATCAAACCTTCATCCCAACCATTAGGAGTATCGCGATACCATTCAACTATTGGCCATTGGTCTTCATTGTTTCCATTAAAGCCACCAAGCAAAACCGTTCCATTAAATGTTGCGTTTCCGGAAGTTATTCCACCAACACTTATTGATGAGGTAGTTGATGAACCACGCCCTACGACAGAATTAAGTGTGTCCGTTTCTGTATAAGAAGTTAAGTATGTGCTTGTATCTACACTAATGTTACCACTAGCATCGGTCTGTAATATACCTGCTCCATATTGAGGTAACTGTATAGTACCACCACTTTTAATCGTCATTATGGTAGATGACCCAGTTGTGATGTACATCTGGTCACCGTCAAAAATTAATCCGCCTTCGTATTGAGTAGCTATTCCCATTTGTTATGCCGTTGTATATGAATGTGTTCCGTAATGTTCTATAACTCTAACCACTAGTTGAGAAAAAGAGCCGTCTGTATAATCGTGTGCAATCACTAATTTACCGCTATTTTCTACATCGTTCTGACTATTTGTAATGGTAAACGAACTTCCACTCAGTCCTCCAATGTTTTCAATTTCATCCCAGTGGTGCGAGGTATGGTTGTTTGACCATATACCTCTAATGTACAAGTTGTTGTATGTCCCACCATTTGTTTGATGAGCCGTGATAATAACTTCCGCTTGGTAGTAAGAATCGCAAGTAAGCGTCAATGATTGGTCTACTTGAGTGGTAAATTTGTATTGGTAATGACCATCATAACCAACCTTTTGAACTTTTTTAGCATTATTGATTCCTACCTCAAGAGGGAATGTTGGGTTAGATGCTTGTATACCAAGGTTTCCAGACATGTAATCACCGCCTACAGCAACAAAGTCTGTAGATGCCGAGGTAGCAGCTGAACCCAATCCAAGGTTAGTACGACCATTTGATTTCTGCGTAGATGTTAAACTTTGATTGTTTACATCAACACGCAGTCTGTTGCCTAGAGCGGTAGACATCGTAGTACTAAAGCTAGCATCGTCACCGAGAGCAGCAGCTAGTTCGTTTAATGTGTCAAGTGTGCCTGGAGCAGAGTCAACAAGGTTTGAAACCGCTGTATTTACATAGGTTTCTGTTGCTAGACCATTTGGATTTTCAGATGTTTCTCCTGGAGATATAACACGACCATCAGCCATGTAAATTTTATCATCGTCTCCGTTCATGAAACAGATTACAAGGTCGTTTTTGTTCGGGACGTATGATGAATATCCTACAACACTTAAATCCGCTGGCTGTATAGATATTCTTTGATCAGAAGTGAAATCTGTATCTGCCGCTCTGTAATAAACAATTTCCCAGTCGGAAATCCCGGAAATTAACCAAGAACCGTTTTCGGTAGAAGTTTCAAGATTGATGTGTTCAGCGCCACTGTCTCCTACTGGAATCCAAATATAACGAGCAGTACCAGATAATTCACCAGCATCTTTATTCCAAGTAATAGTTCCACCACCGCTTGGTAAGCTATAATTTCTGTTCAAGAAATCAGTTACAGTTAAGAAATCACTAGCGTGCTTGCCGTCTACAGTATCAGCATCAAGTCCACTTGAAGCTCCATCGTTAGCAGATGTCCAAACTGTACCACCATTGAAACTTGCAGAACCATCGTGGTTAAAGACAAATTTATCAGCGCTGTTTACCCAAGAGTAGAATTTAAGAGCGGTATCAGCACCATCTTGGAATGGCGCTCTTATCTGCCACTTTAACGTTCCATTGGTAGCAAACCTTACGTGAGCTTGCTTTGATGCGGCAGGATTAATATATAGACCAGTGTGGTTACCGCCGCCAGTAATATGAACTGGAGCGTAAGGTTCAGCTGCATTATTAGTAAATGTTACAATACCGCTAGCCGTATCGTTAGCATCACTTCTTAAGAATGATGCTGCTTGTATTCCGTCTACGGTGTCTGCGTCAATACCATTACCGCTTCCTTCGTCTGAAGTAGTAAGAACTCGTTTGTTTGTTACATCTTGAGTAGTAATACCAGTAAGGTCAGTAGTTTGTCTAATATCCCAACCGCTGGTAATATCCATGTTACTATTATAGAAACTAGGATGTGCCATTACATCTACTGTAACGTGACCGTACGTCCAAGTGCTATTCGTGTTTCCAAGAATTACGTAATCTTTACTGTCATCGTAACCAAGCCTAATGTCTTTATTGCCATTACCAATCTTAGTCACACCATTGTTATACCAGCCACTTGTCCAGTCGTGACCAGACACATAGTAGATAGTATGTGCGGTAGAATTGTATTCGTAAGCTGTAATGCGCAATACCAACATTGACCAGTTACTTCCGTGTGACCCTGGAATTGTAATTCTAATAGCACCAGTTGAATTATTAGTTGCTGACCAATGTCCTACAGATATAGCGGTTCTATTGTTTACAGATACTTGACCGGTAAATTTAGAAGCACCATTGCTAAATTCAGCCCATGTTTGGTCTAAACCAGAATTTGCTGCTCCGGTTTCAACATTTGAACGACCTATAAAAGACTTGTTGTCGCCAACTATAAGCATACCGTGGTTGTCAACGCTGTTACCTTGAGCTTTTAAATACACATAGTCTCCAAAGTCTGAAGTCCATCCATTATAAAGCACGTCATGTGTATCAGCGTTTGTCCAGCTAGAAACATATCTTTTTAGTAGCGAAGCATTTACAACGCTCAACGCTCCAGTCATAGTTCCTCCTTCCGTTGGAAGATATGATATGCTATTAAAAGCGTTTGAACCCAGTGTTCTTTGTTCTACTTCGGTGCTGTTTAACACAAGAGCAGATGTAGACGTTGTATTAGAATCAACGCTTTCTAAAAACAGTTTTCCTTCAGCAATTAACTTAGCACCACTAGTAATATCACCAGTACTTTCTATAGTGTATCCATGAAGAAGACCTCTCTTATTAACGCTTACAGTGTGGTTGACCGTGTCTGTTAATTGAGTTGGCTCTAAATCTGCCTCAATGCTAACCTCGTTATCATCACCAGTAAGTACATGTATAGAGATTTGAACACTTGGTCCACTAGACCAGACTAATTTTGCCTCAACCCACCCATTGTTTCTTACACGCAATGAATCTACAGTTGCGTATCCACCATTAGGTGTGTGTACAGAGTTAAGTACGTTAATTGTGTTTGAGTTGCTTCCGCTAAAACCTCTAGAAACAGTAAAGATCGTGGAATCGTGAGCGTATGTTTTAAGGATAACCAAAGCGCTACCATCACCTCCATCGTCCATCTGGAACAACGGGAACCAATCACCACTACTTCCAGCTGTAAGTCCACTCCAAGATTCGTAAGCACCGCTTAAAGGTCTGTATCCTAGGGCTGTTGTTACATCAGAAGAGGATATACTTGTTAGGTAGCTACCTGCTGCTTGGTAAGATGTTGTATCTACAGAACCGTCAGACTTTAAGAATCCAGTTGTACCAGACACTTTAAAGCCTCCTGCGTGAATATCTCCAAACTGGTCAATCTTACCAAGAGATGTGGTACCGTATTTAAACTCAATTACTGGGTCTTCATCACCTTGTCCAATCTGTACAGAAGAACCAATTACCAAGTGATTAGATGTCCCAGTAGATATTTCGCCTCCAAATAGACGAAGACCCTTATATGAGTCTACTATGCCAGAGTTGAAGTTCATTATTCTTACTCCAGCAGCATACAGCGCCAAATACTCACTGTTAGTTCCGTGAGTTCTAAAGTAGTATTCGGTATCTGTTCCGTAAGTACCTTTAATGACAAGGGCTTTACCAGACTCAAAGTTTCCTTCAAGATGCAGTTTTCCCCCTGGACTAGTAGTACCAATACCTGCGTTTCCCGCAAAATACATCGTTGGCGATCCAGTACCGCCTTGTCTGTTTTTAATCCAAAAATCTACTGTACCGTTTTCATCTTCAGCATATATAGGGTAAATAGCGGTAGAAAGGTCATTGTCGTATCCGGTAATAAGAAGTTTAACACCAGGGTTGTCATTATTAACCTCAGCATTGTGTGCGCCTCCAAGTATAAATTGAGAATTAGAGGTGGTCCATGAAGAGCCAGAAGGCTGAGTATATGTGCTTCCAACTAAAACATTACCGTCAAATAAAGAATTTCCATCTACATGTAATTTAGCGCTTGGACTTTCAGTACCTACACCTACGTTTCCAGTATTGGTAATAAACATGCGAGTGTTAGTACCACCAGTTTGAATTTTTAAATCAGTGGAAGATGTGATGTTCATATCTCCACCTGCTGCAGAAATCTGGTGACCACCTAACTTCATAAAGGCTTCGCCCCAACCAGAAGACTGTAAGATTGCAGTTGCGCCTGCATGACCTGCCCCATCATCAGCTTGAGTAACTTGAATCTGTGTAACTACACCGCTACCTCCAGCACCATGAACATGCAAATTTGATGAAGGACTAGTTGTCCCGACACCTACCTTACCGCCATTTACAGCAAGATAAATCTCATTGTCATTAGCATCATTGCCGTGGACTCTGAGCATTACATTACCCTTGGTGTCGTTGCCGTTTGCAGCGTCAGTAATTTCAAACTGATTACCCCCTTGAGCTACCTGCCAGTAAGTGGCATTGCCCTCTTTCATCAACTTACCTCTAGTACCGTGAGCGTTTATTAAAACCTCTCTAGAGCTAGTACCGTCACCCGGTAAATTTATAGTCTTGTTAAATAGTACTTGCTCTTGAAAAGCAGCCGTTCCATTAGTAGCAACCTCAAGTACATTAGTAGTCCCTAGAGCAGAAGACGCAGCAAGAATAAACTTATCAGAGTCTGAGTTGTCAATACCCATCGTGTAAGACTGGGTACTAATCTTAAACTGCATACTGGCATCACCAGTGTTACCGTCTTCAATAAGAAGTTTAGGGTCTGTAGTTTGGTAATCAAATACGTGAAGCTGTGCGGCTGCATCTATAGATTGCTGATACGTACCAATACGAACACCACCAGCATTGTAGTATATATTACTGTTTGAAGTGGTACTCCAAAGATTTGAAGTAGCATAATCAGTTCCGGCGGTTGCCGCAACTACGTCCCCATTAGAATCTACTTTTAATATTGATCCAGCTGTAACAGTGCTTAAATTGGGTTTACTTAGAAATTTTATAGCCATATTGCAATATCAATGTATTGGGAACTAATGTAATAAATTAAAACCAGAGAAAGGTGGGCCATGCCACCTAACCCTGGTTCTTATTTAAAGTTTAATTAAGGTGCTTCAGTACCACCACCTCCGGTATCACCGAAGTTTGCTCCTGCGTTAGCAGTGTCTTCAACACCAACCTTGCTGGTCATACAAATGTAATCACCATCACTCGGAGCTGCAGCAAAGTGTACCTTTACAGTGTTTGTGGTAGGTCTTGTTGTTTCCACCATGATCTCTTCAAAAGTTGTAGCGTCAAGTATAGTCACCGTTACATACTTAGTACCTAAGCCATGGTAAACTTCGTATACTTCACCAGTACCGTTTTTCTGTACGTTATCTCTATTCGCTGCGTCAAGCAGGATAGTATGATTACCAAGACCAAGTGAAGAAGCTACGTTGCCTAGAGTAGCGTATTTAGTAACATTGTTGGATCCAGTAGCTATCAAGAACTTGCTTGCTGCGGGAACACTTGTGATTTCGGTTATAGCACCAATAGCAAAATTGCCACTAGTTTTCCAGTAATCATCACCTTCGATCCATAAGAAAGAGGCGTTAGTTTCCGTTCCACGCTCAATTTCAATACCAGCATCTTGTGAAGGAGTACCGGTTTCGTCAGTGTTAAGAACAATGATGTTATCACCAATGTTAACCGTGGTAGAGTCAACTGTTGTAGTAGTACCAGAAACCGTTAAGTTACCAGATACAACAACGTTTCTAGTGCTTGAATCAGAGCCAAGTTCAATGGTAGTTCCATCATCAGTAATTGCAGAGTCTACTAACTGACCGTTAGTGCTGTCCCACTTAGATAAAGTATTGTTGGTTAAGCTACCAGCATTCTTAATCGCTACGTTATCAGCATTTACCGTGATACCCGTACCAGCGCCTACATCAATTGTAGTAGTGCCACCAAGAGAAGTAGCACCTGCTGTAGCTGTAAGACCGGCTCCACCAGCAACAGTAATGCTTGAGTTAGCAAGTGATGAGTTAGGAATGCTTGAAAGTTTCAAGTCATTGCTTGTAGAATCAATGGTAATACCAGAAGTGGTGTTAACCGATAAATAAGCGGCTCCACCTAAACTGGTATCATACATAAATATTTCATCGGCACTCTCAGAAGAAATAGCCGTTAGACTTTCAAGACCTAAGTGTGAAAGAGATACCGTTGCATCACCACCAGATCCATCAGCTACACTAATACCAGTACCAGCTGAGATAGAACGAACATCACCAGTTACATCGATCCATGCACTTCCATCATAAACATAGAGCTTTTTATTGCCAGATGTAGTGTTGAAATAAACTTGACCTTCGGTACCCGTTGACGGTTGGGTATCCGTTGGGTGGATAGCGGCGTTTTGCAGCTGTAATCCTCCTAGGTCAATATTACTTTTGTAAATAATTGCCATATTTTTTTAGTTTAAATAAGCTTTACCGCTTGTTGAGTTTACAAATCTTATAGTTAAATTATCAGTGTCCACGTATTCAACCTCAGCAACAACTTGAACGTCGCTAGAGTTTACTATAGTTACTGAAGGATTTTTATTCAAACCGTGGTTTATCTCCCATGTTGTAGAATTAACTTCTTGAGAGTGCACATAAGTCTTATCACCTGATCCTCCGGATATTGAAAGTGAAAAGTATTCCTCGTTGTTAAAAACACCATCACCTGTTGCTTCGGAAAGAGATATAGTTAAAAAATCCTCGTATCCCTGTGTATTTGATATGCTGTTTACGGAATACTCGCAGAAAGAGTTTTGATTACTAACAGATGTTATTAATACTTTATCAGAAAATATCTTTCTAATAAATTTCTCCACGTTCTCGTTTTGTCCGTTTTTCTTACAAACAGCTATACTAGTTATAGAATCCATCCTAGCACCGTCTGATCCAAAACCTACTACAAATAGAGTTCCATTACCAACGTCGCTTGCAGCACTTACAAACTTAAAGTTTATTTGCCCAGCTACTTTTATAATGTTGTTTTCAGCCATGTACTTACCAACCGAATCGATTGAGTAGTTACTTGTCTGACCACCTGATGAAGAAGTCCCTATCAGTTTATCCTGACCATCTACCTGGGTGTCCTGTTGATATGAACCTAACCTTGCCATTAATTATCACTTTTTATGGCTGATCCGAAGAAGTAGCCGAATATACTAAGTACTATACCTTCGCAGATACCTATAAGATGTATCCAGACTTCTTTATTGTTTTCAGGGATATCTAGATACACTATAGCGTAAATAATGAATAAGAAAGCGCCTAAACCGGTCAAACCAGTTAGGTTAAACATTAAGTCAAACTTCCTAGTCTTTGATACCTCTATCTCTCTTTTTCTAGCACTATCTCGATCTGCAACCTCAAGCTCGTACAACTCTTTAACCTGATTGTGTAACATCTGCTTTTCTTCTTCAGATATATCAGCAGAGTTAATTAGGTTCTTAACAATACCAAGAGCGCCTTGATCCGGTAGCAAATCACCAACGATATCTAAGGCACCTGGTATTTTAGATGCAAGTAGTTTACCTACCTTACTGTCTTTCAGTTTGTTAGACATCTTTACCTATAATTACCTTATAAAGGTGTGTAGTTGATTTAACAACTCTTTTAATGTAAGCGTCAAAAATCCAGTATTTTTTCTCAACACTGTCAGGTACGTAGTTCTTGTTTTCGTCCTGTATTTTCTCACTGTACAGTAATACTAAAAAAGCGATTACTGCAAGGAGTAATAGTATAATTATTAATGTGTATAGCATATTAACATTTCCATCTGCGGCGAGCTGCACGGCCTCTTTCGGATGTCCATCCTTTTGATCTAGCACAGAATGATTTTCTACGCTTAGCCGCTTTGCTACCTGGTTTAACTTTACCTGTAACAGCTGTTTTTAGCTTACTGCCAGGGTTCTCTTTTCTATAACGCTCTACACCTTTTTTGGTCATACCAGCGCCTTCTTCAGTTGTTCTGAAGTTTCTTCCCTTACCCTTGGTAGTTTTTCTAACCTTTTTAAAAGGTGATTCCTGAACGTAAGCCATTATTTCTTTCTCATGCTTTTAGTGATAGGCACGCAGTTCGGTACTTTCTTACCGCCCTTTTTCTTCATACCTACCATTTCGTAACCCTTCCAGCAAGGGCTTGATTTACTTTTTGCCATTTCCGAATCCTTTCATTTTAAACGCACTAGATTGACTTAACTTACCAGTTACGATACCTTTTGCGCTTCTTGTTATATTTTGAGTTACAGGACGTCCTGGAGTGCTGTTATCAATGTTTCCTGCACCTGTTGACTTGCCTGCGTTTGCTTGTTTACTAGGTCCCCACATTTTTGCTGGGCTACCATCCTTGCTTATAACACCTCTACCGATAAGTACATCTTTTTTAGTAATCTTACCGTCACCACTTAGGTCAGCCATTTTTGCTGGAGATGGATTGTACATCATAGCTGGGCTGTGCTTGTACTTCATTTTAAATGCTGGTGTGGACTCATCGACAGCGATTATAGATCTATCGCTATTTGACCTAACCGGTACACCGTCGGTTAATTGAATAACATCTCCTTTTGTAGACTCTCTATCACCTGTACCTACGTTTGCTTCAATACCAGAATAAACATCTCTCATCATATCGTTAGTTCCATCGACTTCTCTCAATACATCTTGAGCGTTTTGATTAAGCTCCATAGCCTCACCTAAACTTCCAAACATGTCTTGTGAAGATTCTCTTTGAATAACAGGTGCTTTGTAACCAGCTCCTGGTTTTACCTCTAAATCAGGAATAGACTTAGACTTTAACTGAGTTTTCTGAGTTTCCGCTCTATCAAATGGTAAATCTTTCTCTGGCTCATCACTACCTCTAACAGCGCTTCTAAACTCTTTATCAGCCATTGTATTATCAAAGTTAGCAAGTACTTGATTCGTAGCATCTTCCATAGAAACCTCTGGTGCTGATTCACTAGCAGAAACTGAAGCATCTTGAACAGCTTTACTAGTTTTAGGTGTGGCCTGCTCAGCAGTTTCCAAAACAGCATTCGCACCTGAGCTCATAGCTTTTTTACCTCCAGCTTCGTATTCAGCTTGGGTCATATCCTCAGTTCCATCAGCTTTTACAGGCATACCCGCTTTTTGCTCACCTTGAGGTCTGCGGTTCATGTCTGTTCTCAGTGTGTTACGTCTATTAGCTTGGTAACCTTGAGAAGTAATAGCATCAAAACCTTCAGTTCCTTCAATACCTCCATCAATACCGATCTGTCTTTGAGCGATATTACCTTGGCCGTACTTCATACGTCGTGCTTGTCCGATTTCAGCATCGTACTCTTCTTGATCAATAACACCAGCTTTTAAAGCTCTATTCAATTGACGCTCACCTTGACGTCCACGTCTTTTCTCATCTCTAACCGATGCACGCTGTGTTCTGCGAGCAAAACGAGCTTCCCAAGGGTAGAAAGTATCTACTTTGTCAGCATCACGGCCTTCTGTTACCATAGGCTCGTACTCTGTCTCTCTTTCAAAAGAACCAGTGGTTGCTGGTTTAGCAGCTTGTGTTACAACGGTGTTATTTGCTTTACCCTCAGCGGTTGGGTTGTGAGTGCCAAACTTCTTCATATTATACTCTCTGGCGGCTGCTCTTTGAGATTCAGGTAAATCACTATATAAAACAGTTTTTCTTACCTCGGGTACAGCAGGTGTTCCTTCGGTGGTTTGGCCAGAGTCGTTAGCGTTTAGCAGGTTACCATTAGCGTCTCTTACTTTCTTTTTACCAAGCAAGCCTTCATCTAAAGTGGCTTTTAGTGGTGATTTACTTCTGTGAGTAATCGGTTTACTTCCCATATTATTGTTTTTTGTAGGCTTCCTTTTCCCACGGAAGGGACTTTGCGCCTTCATTCATTGTTGATCTTTTATATAACTTACCTTTCCAGTAAACGTTTTTATCATCATAGTCTAGATCACCGCGTCTCATCTGGTCGATATGTACCTTTTCGTGGCTAATGGCTGTTTTAACCAACTTAGCTGGTGTGTCAGGATCCACATATATAGACCCATCTTTGTTAGCCTCAGCAACGACACCCTCTTCTAATTTCTTTAGAAATATCGGGGTGTCTGGCGTGGACTCTTCTGAAACTATCCTGTCCAGCCCGCTAAGGTTATTTTTCATTTTGTATGCCATTATCGCTCCGCGTCTTTAATCATGTCGTCGACACCCGAGGAATAAACTTTACTAGAATAGGAATCGCGTTTACTGAACACACTTCTATCTGATGTAGGAATATCCTCTTCACCGAGTAATATTCTATATATCCTGCTTATCAAATGCTTACCTTTAGTGCTGACAGTATAAACCGTGTATTTGCGGGTGGTCCTGTTCCTCTCTCGCCAAACCACGATCCAACCATCTCTACGTAAACGTTCCCATCTGTGTTTATCCCAAGAATATGTCTTGGTACCTACTTTAAAATCATTACGCGTAAATCGGTTTTTGCAATCTAAATAGATCAACAATTCAAGGTCTGCATCATTGATACTGTATGTCTTACAGGCCCATTTTCTAACGAGCCTGTAATACATAAACAGCTTCATATCTCTTATGTCAGATGCACCTAAACGCATCAATCAACGAGTACGATGTCTCCAATAGTGATAACCTGGTAGTTTTCACCCTCGTGGTCCATAGCGTGGCCGGCGTGGCGGTCGTAGTAAACTACTTCACCTTCTTTGATCACGTCTTTGACTTGGTTGCCAACGCTAATAACAGTGGCCTTTAAGTACCTATTGTCACTATCGAACTTATCCGTGATTTCAAGCCCTGCGACTTTCTTTGTTTCTATCTTGTGCTTCTGTACAAGTACGTAATGATTAACCGCGCGCATCTTCTATTCTTTTATTTGATATTACACAATCTGCTGATATAATGGTCTTGACAACGCTCACAGCGTTCTGTAACGCGGTCTTAGTAACCAACACTGGGTCAATAACACCTGCTTTTACCATATTGGTAACTTTACCAGTCATTACGTTGATACCCGTGCCTTTTGGCATTTTCTTTTCAGGTATGTCTAAACTGGCATTATCTAGTACTGTTATAAAGGGCTGTCTAATAGCGGTGATAAGGACTTCCTCTCCCACGTTCTTTGGACTAATTCGTTCTGCCGCGTTAAGCAGTGCAACGCCCCCACCAGGTACGATACCGTTCTTGAGTGCTGCCTTTGTTGCATACAAGGCGTCTTCGACCCGGTCTTTCTTTTCTTTAAGCTCAACTTTTGATAATGCACCCACACGTACAATTCCAACATGGCCAGATAACATACCAAGTCGTTGTTCAAGTTTAGATCGGAGATATGGGTTTTTTTCATTTTTAATCTTTTCTTCTACTGCCTCTATGCGGTCGGTCGCTTGTTCAGGCATGCTCTCTACTGTAATCACAGTGTTTTTGTCATCTGTTACTGATTTAGTAGCTCTACCCAAGCAACTAGGGTCAATCATGTCAAGATCATCACCAAGCTCCTCGTTCATAACCTGTGCACCTGTAATTGCCGCGAGGTCTTCAATTGTATCCCGACGCGTAGGTCCGAAGCCCGGTAGGTCAACGATGTTCACTTTAATGTTGCCCTTAACCTTATTCATAAGCAAAGTCTGCATAGGCTGCTGCTCTAGCTCAGACACAATGAGTAAACTCTCGTTGTTCTTAATAGCGTATTCTAGGACGTTTTGGATCTTACGGACGTTAGGTATTGGCGAAGAGACAATAAGTACAAGAGGGTTCTCTAGAATCGCTCTCCCTTTATCCTTGTCAGTAATTAAGTATGGTGATTTTAAACCAGAGTCAAACTGTACACCGTCTACAACGTCTACATAAGTGAGTTCACTGTCACTTTCCTCCATTAAAACCACGCCATTTCGGCCGACTCGTGAAAATGCGGCCCCTATGATCGTCCCGAGGTCGGAATCGTTGTTTGTTGAGATAGTCGCAACATCGTAAAGGCGGTCATCTGTAACCTCTATGGCGATATCGTCAAGGTATTGGAGTACTTTGTACATCGCACTGTCCAATCCGTCGCGAATCTCGCGGTTCGATGCGTGTTTTCTAGCTTCGATAGCCAGTGTGAGCAGCTCGTGGGCCAAAATAGTCGCCGTAGTCGTGCCGTCACCAGCCTCTTTCACTGTGTTTCTAGCGGCTTCTTTGATCAAAGTCGCACCCATATTCTCTAATGGGTCAGAAAGCACCACAGATTCAGCAACTGTAACCCCATCTTTGGTAATTACAGGCCTACCCATCGCATCTTCGTACACCACACACTTGCCAGAGGCACCCAATGTGCTTCTTACTGCGCTTGCGAGCTTAGTAACACCCGCTAAAAGGCCACTTTCTGCCTTAGAACCAAACGTAAGGTCCTTTACAATTTCACTAGGTTGATTAAATTCCATGCTAAAACTTATTTTTTAGTTGTTCTAGCACCAAATATACCCATTTATGGGTCGATTTTCTATTTTTTACCCTTAGTATTATACTTCTTAGTGCCTTTTCCGTGGCCGGAGCGGTTCTTTTTCACACTAACAAACTTTTTTGTGTTGTGGTCATAGTCCTTACCATCGATATCACGCCCAGCTTTCTTTGCCGCACGCCTCTTTCGCTGGTTTTCCGCCCTCATTCGCGTCCTACGCGGAGATTTTGCCTCTGCTAGATCCCTAGCCCTCTTACGCCGCAACGCGGCCGCCGATAATTTTTGCTTTGCCATACTTACTAAATTACGCCTTTTTTTATGGTGTTAAGATATAGGGGAGTAGAGTGTAATATATACAAAAATGACTTGCCGCCACAAAACCAAAAGTGATTTCTAAAACCCGGGTCCGGGTGCGTTTACGTTTTACGTTTTAAGGCTTTTGGCTTTTACCCCTGCTGACTGACTAAGTGTCGACACAACTATGCTATACACAAGGGAATTACGGGAAATAGTTTATAATTATTTTGATTATTAACCCACTAAAATTTATATCATGGGAAAATCTAATTCAGTTAGTAAGAAGCGATTCATCATCGCGAAGAGTATGATCGGTAAAGGATTACAGGTCGAAGTAGAAACAAGAACAGGTAATACATTCAAGTATGACCATGATCAAATCTACAACCTCTTCAAAGATAAGTTCGACAGTATGCCATGCTTCGATAAATATGGCAACTATACTAACTCAGACAATCTACCCAAGTTCGTGCGCGAAGCACTGACCAAGAAGTAGAGTAGAGGCCTTCGGGCCTCTTTTTTTTTATTCGATGCTTATGCTATACACAATGGAAATACGGCACTTAATTTATAATTAATATTAGTATTAATCTTAAAACCTATATTATGGGAAAAGTAAGTAAAATTGTGAAGTTGGATGTTATGTTGAGAAATGTAATTGAAGATGAGGGTATGAATGTTGAGATTTTAAATCTTGATTATTTAGGTAGTGGTAGTTTTTATGTTGATGAGTATGGGTTTAGGATCCATGATATCATAATAACACTAATCTATCACGATATGGATTGTAGTATTTATGATTCTACATTCTTTAATACTCTCATGAGTGTGTCTGATGAATTACTTGATGGTGATGATATCGACTGTGGTGATACACGACACTTCCAAATGATTGTTAGACCACACTAACAGCAGAGGTCAGGCCGAGAGGTCTGGCCTTTTTTATTCCTCACATTTATGCTATACACAGAGGAAATACGGCGTTTAATTTATAACCCTTCTGATTATTAATTCTAAAACCATACATTATGGAAAACAACAAATGGAGCCGCGAAACATTTACTAGTCCAGTAG
>Ga0208899_1001482_pt1 | contig 16572 bp, 16 predicted proteins | sample VirMetDEL_Nov_24_FD_184518 | JGI IMG/M metagenome (GOLD analysis project Ga0208899, IMG submission 184518) | Aqueous microbial communities from the Delaware River and Bay under freshwater to marine salinity gradient to study organic matter... | ecosystem: Environmental > Aquatic > Marine >... | reverse complement strand
AACTTTGAACAACAGCATTAACTGTTACCAATATATCTTGAACGCTAGAAACAGAATAATCTAACGTAATAGTTGTTCCACTATTTGTTGTAGATACCTGTTTTCTAACTGTTTCAAAGTTAGTTGCAGGTTTTGATCCAATATATCCCATATTATGCTACGTCTGTTAAAAGTTGTAATACAACATCAATATTACCACTTGCGTTGTCTGATTGTGCCTGTACCTTATCAGAGGTATTTAGAACGATCTTAGGAACTTCTAAACTACTTCCAACAGGTAGAGGTGCATCTTTAATTATTGTAAAAGTTGCTGTTGCTGAATTGTCATACTTCTTAATTGAAATATTTACGGCTGATGTTCCTGTATTAGAAACAACTCCTGCTATTACCATAGACTTATTAGATGCAGTAAATATATCGGTTAAAGAAGCATTTGAAATTGTGACACTAGCATCAGAAAAATTATTAGCCATGTATTTCTCTCCTTAACTACCTAATGCAACTGCAAAACTAATAGCGTCACCCAATGATGCTGAATTGTCTAGTTGCGTTTGTATATTTGAGGTCACTCCGTTTAAGTAACCATATTCGGTATCACTAATGTTAGTGTTTGCTCCAATCTTAGTTGCCGAAATTCTATTTACATCAAGTGTTATATTTCCTGCTGATGTGACAGGCGAATTAGATATAGTAAACTCTGAACCAGATTGTGCTAATCCTATGCTCGTAACTGTACCTGTGTTGCTTGGAGTAACTTGCGTGTAAGTAATATTAGTAGAACCGATTGAACCATCACTATCTGTCGTGCAAAGAAAGATTTTGTTATCATTAGTAGAACCCTGATTTACAACTATTAGCGATCCGCTGATCTCTGCGATTGTATCGTACTCTGGATCTCTTGATGCTGTACCACTTGAAACAACAATGTATAAACCATTTTGTGTAGCAGTTGATTGATCTTTAACTAAAACTCTATCGCCTGTTACTAAAGTAACTCCGTCAATAGTATCGCCGTTTTGTAAGTCAGCAGTAAGATCAATATTAGCTGTTGTTCCTGCTTCCGCAATAATTCTTGTTCTTAATCCTGCTACAGCTTCATCTACATATGATTTTATAGCAACATCAGAATTTGATGAAGGCGTACTCATTCCTGTTATAGAGCCACCAGTTATAGAAACATTGTTAGAAGCCTGTGTTGATATTGTGCCAAGACCAAGATTTGTTCTTGAAGTAGAAGCTGATGCAACATCAGATAAGTTAGAAGCCTTTTCTAATCGTGCTGTAATTTGATCTTGTGCGTTGGAAGATAAAGTATTTATAAATTGAAATTCAGAATTTGTGACACTTCCATCTGCAATTTTAGTAGCATCAATTCCTGTTGCAACTGCTGTATTACCAACACCTGCTGTTTTAATAGAAACTGCTCCACTAGAAACACTAAAGTTATTTGTATCAAAAGATGCAATACCTTTATTTGATACTGTTGCATCTTCACCAGAATAAGTAATTGTTCCACTAGACTCTGCTACATCTAAACCTTCACCTGCTGAGAAAGTAATTGTGCCACCAAGAGAGGTTGCTGTTGAGCTTGATCCATCAGTTACAGTTATAGATGAGTTTGCAAGTTCTGCATTTGCTACTCCACCATCTTTAATTGTTACTGCACCAGAAGATACAGAAAAATTATCAGAATGAAAAGAAGCGATACCCTTATTACTTGTTGTAGCATCTTCACCTGCTATTGTTAAAGTTTGTCCTGAAGCTGTGGTATCTATTCCTTCACCACCTGCTAAAGTAAATGTTTGTGAGTCTAAATCTACTGCACCTGTTCCACTATCACCTGCGTAATCAAGATCTTCACCAGTTAATTGCGTATCTACATATGCTTTAATACTTTGTTGAGAAGCAACAGCAGTAGCACTATCGCTTGACATATCATCTTCATCTTTAAAAGCTGTACCGGATAATGATGTGTTAAGAACTGGACTTGTTAAAGTTGGACTTGTTAAAGTTTTGTTAGTCATTGTAACTGTGCCAGAGGTTACAAATGCTTTTACAGATTGCTGAGAAGGAGGAAGAACTGCTGAGTCACTACCCATAGCATCTTCATCAACAACTGATACACCTGGATTAGTATATGATGATCCCACATAAACAGATACAGTTGAGTCAGAGGCATTTATTGTTCCACTATCAAAAGTAAATGTAACTGTAGTGTTAGGCGAGGAGTAAGCAGAGGTTGCTATCTTTCCAAATATTGTTCCGGTGTTTGATCCAACAATTTTTATACGTCTGCCTACATGGTAAGAAGAAGTAATATCAGAGGCAACAGTAATAGAAGTAGCAGAGGCTCTAGTAAACGTAGTTGTTCCGTCACCATCACCTAATAAAAACCACTCTTTATCATTCCATACTGATCTAACATCTTTGAGTTGCTCACGAATTGAGTTATTTACATCAGATGGACTCATGCCCTCTGAAATATTAACTCCATTTATGGAAGTGTTATTTATTGCTGTTGTTGAATAATTTGATACTGTCATTGTTGTTGTCCTCTATTAAGTAACCCTTCATTTATATTTGATGATAATAAACCTGATGTTGTTGGTCTTGATACATTTGCACCGGCTCTAGGAGTTTGTAATAAACCTCTAACTGCACTTCTTGTAATTGGTCCATAAGCTAATTCAGATGCAATACCTGGTATAACGTATTGTAATGATTTAATTGGATCTACAGTTATATTTCCTGTTACTATCCTACTTGCTGTACCTGAGTCAGGAACATAATTACCCATAATATTTTGTGCTAATTCTCCAGTTTCTCTTAAAAAACCTTCTCCTTTAGCTGTCATTTTTTTACCAATAGAACTGTCATTTTGTTTTAAAGCATTTAAAAATTGACTTGTAGAAAATATACCTTGTGTATTACTAGCTTTGTTTACTGCTTTTTGAATAGCTGACAAACCTACTTGTGATTTATTTATTTGAGTTAGTCGTGACTCAGGATTAAAAGATTTTAAAACATTACCTGCATTTCTTCTAGCTTCATCAACAAGTCTTGAAAGAAATATATCTCCACCAGTAGATTTTTTAAAACTTATAGATAAATTTCTAAGATCTCTTTCAAAAGCTTTAAAAGATTGACCTGTCATTAATCCATTAGGTTCTACTCTTATTAAGTCATTAATTGTTTTAATTAATTTTTGTTTATCAGCAACAGTTCCAGTTGGATTAGACATGATGCTAGTTTTCATTGATTGTTTTAATGTTTCTACACCACCTGCATTTAATGAAACACTAGCTAACTCATCTGTATATGCTTTACTAACGTAATCATCTACATTTTTAAATAATTCATTACCTTTTAAATTTTTAGGTATTAATGCGTTAAATTGATTTTTAGTTAATTTTCCTGTTATTGGTTCAAGAGCTTCTTTCATTACTGCTCTGTTAAAATCTGCTAATGCTGTTATTCTTCCTAATTGTAAAGGACTTCCAACACCTGGTAAAGATGTTACATTCTGTTCAAAATTTTGTAATAGATTTCCTACAAAATTACCTTCACCACCAAATGCTTGACCTGTAGTTACTCTAATGTCTTTGTTCATTAGTTTTTTTGCTAGTTCAGTTGTTTTAGGTAAAATTTTTGCTGTTGCTCCACCTAAAGCACCACCTAAAGCACCACCAGTAGCTACACCCAATGCTTTACCTTCAACACCTTCACCTGCTCCTGCTCCGTATATGCCACCAGATACAGCACCAGTTTTTACAGCTTGTCCTACTTTACTAGCATCAGCTAATTTTTTTGCTCCTTGAACTGCTTTAATACCTGCACCACCTACTAACATAGTAGGTATTGATCCGGCTATTTCTGAACCATAAGCAAGTACAGGGTTTTCTTTTCTAAATCTATCTAGTTTTCCTCTAGCTTGTTTAACTGCTTCTTCATAAGTGATATCACCAGATGTTGCAGATTTAAACAATGCTTCTATTTCATCACCGAAACCAAAAGTTAAACCTTGTGCAGTAGCTCTAGTTAAATCACCTGCAAAACTAGAATTTTCAATATTAGATGAGCTAGAAACATTTGTTGATTGACTTTTAATATTATTAATTTTTTTTAATAACTCATCTCTTTCTGACATTATAATTTCCTTTTTTCTAATTCAGCTAAATATAATTTTAATTGTTCAGTATTAAGATTTTCATGATTGATTGCTCTTAAATCATTATCATCTAGATCGCTGTAATCTAATAAACCTAAATCAGTTGTTATTCCTGCATCAAATCTTTTTAATTGTTCTTTTGTAAATTCTATTGGATTTTTAGATTTATAACCTTTAGTTCCATATTCATTACGAACTTGAATATTATAGTTTCTTAAATTTTGTTCATACTTATTATATTTTTCACTAAATATTTGTGAAATAGCTTTTTTTACTCTTTCAGGATCTTGTAATGCGTCTATATTTCCACCTAATGCTTCTATTATCCTAAGAGCATCTTGTTCTGTCATAACACCACCACCAACAATTTCTTTTCTTGATGCTCCAATCATTCGTTGTAATTCACCATTTGCTAATTGTTGTGATAATTCTTCTTGTGTTAAATCTTGACCAAAGAAAGTTTTAAACCATGCTGAATATTTATCAGTAAGTCTTTCTAAACCTGTATTTGTATCTCCAATAGTATCTAAAAATCTTGCGTAAGATTGTAAACTTTTTTCTTGATCTAATAATTCTCCTTCTAATTTAGTAAAAGGTCCACTTCCCATTACACCAAAAGTTTGTTGTCCTGCTGTACGAACATCAATATTTCCTAATGTTTTTTGCCAATCTTTTTGATAAACTCTTTTTCCATCAACCATAGCGTACATTTGGCCTTTGTCTGAAAAAACATTATAATTTTGACCATTTTTATCTCTTATCATATAACGATAAACTGGCTGTCCTCTAGGATCATCTTTGTTAGCTTTTAATCTTTCAATGTCTAATTTTTGTTTTACCTGTTCTTGTTGTTTAGCATAATTATATCCTGATTGGATTGTTTGCATTAAAGTTTTAGGCCTATCAGAATAACCGGTGTCCATACCCATAAAGAAATCTCTACCAAAATCAGATTGTGCAAATGCTACAGCTTTATCTAAAAGACCTTTCATAGTCATTTTAGGTTTTTCTTCTGTACTTAATAATCCTTTATTAGCTGTTTCAATGTTTTCTTGGTTAGTATTTTCTTGTACGTTTAAGATACCTTGATTTGCTTGTTCAATATTAGGTTGATTACTTACACCAGGAATTGAACCTGGAGTTTCTAATTCTTCCGGCATATCAAAGACCACCTGACCATTAACAATTTTTGCATACTGTCTTAAATTTGCAGGTATTTTTTTTAATAATTCATCTTCATTAACTGGTTGAGGTATTGGTAAATTATTTCGTAAATATGGATTATTAACATTAGGATCTAAAAATTGTGGAAGGCTTGATCTTTCAAATGTTCTTCGTTTACCTTGCCCCATACCAGATAGCATTTTATAACCACCCATGTTAGCAGTTCTAAATCTACTAGGAGGATTTGCTTGAATAGATGGATTTGTACTTGCTCCGTAAATATTATCTAAAAGAGATCTTCCTCCAATAAATGCTCTACTGCCTGGACCCATAGGTATAGGTTTATTTGTTAATGGATTAATTGGTAAATTGTTCATTGAAAATTGTGCCATTAAAAGAACCCTCCAAGTAAGCCACCTGCTAATGCTCCCATACCTCCACTCAATCCAGGTATTTGACCTGCAAGATTAGCTCCCATTCCTGCACCTTGTAGTATGCCTCCACCAATATTTCTAAATACTGGTTTAGTTGATACTTCAGTTGAAGGTACGTTTGCACCTAATGCACCTAAGTATTGATTTAATTTAATGTATGGTTTTTGTTCTTGATAATCATATCTAGCAATAGCATCTTGTAGTTTAGCTTGTTCTAAGTTTTCTTTTTCTGCTCCTACTTGTTGTAATCTTGCTATATCATTATAATCCATTTCACCCAGTTGAGGTGCTGACATCATAGTATTAGCCATGAGTTCTCTTTCACGATTATATTGATCGCCATATACTTGATTAGCAAGTTGTCCTAAAGAGTCTGCTAATACTTCTTGATTAGCTCCTGAACCAAATCTACCTGCTTTTGTAAATTGTGAATTAACTTTAGATGTTACATCACCTGCCATTTGATTAAATAATGCTTGGGAATAAGGATTAGAACCAGGTGTTAAGTAATTACCAGCTAGTATGTTTGATGCTTCCGTTTGTGATTGGTTAAGTAAAGGGTTGCCAGATAATGCCCTTGATGTTGCTAAGTTTAAAGCAGTAGAAGTTTCTGGTGAAAAATCTGTGTACGTTGCATTAGGAAAGAAATTAGGCGTACTACCTTCGTACAAATCTTGTGCAGAGTTTATTGCCTGTTCATAGTATGGTCTAATAAATTCTGATGGTTCTGCTGATGTAGTCGTAGTGACGTTTGTTGGGTTTGATCCTTTACTCATAATTCTTTACTCATTAAATATATATTTTGTTTAAATCCTTGTAATTTACGCAACCAACCTTTTCGCCCTGCTACCTCAATAGATTGGCAAAAATTATTTGTTGCAAATAGTTCAATTTTATCTTGTATAGGTTCTAACCAGTTATCTAGGTTATTACCTCCTGCGAGAACATATCGTAAGATACGTTTGCGTGGATAGTCTGCTACCTCTGTAACAACTGCACTTTCCACTTTATCGTTCTCCCAACTTATAAAAAGTTGAAACCTGTTTAATATTAATCCGTCTAGTATATCTCTAGCTGTGTAAGTATCATCTAAAGCTCTTTGTACTAATGGCTCTACTTGTTGCCATACCATAGCTATATCTTCTTTTGGTACTTGCGTAATCACCCTATAACAATATAGCCAAATGTTTGATCGGCATTAGATGAACTAGCATGAGTTAATGTTGCTGTTCCGTTTGCTCTTGCTGACACATACAAATTTGCTTTTGCTGTATTTGCGTTAGCTGTAGTTGGCATAAACAATATAATAGAGTTACCACCTAATCTTGCATCTGTAAGCGTTGTTGTCGTTTGACTTGCTCGTAATGTTATAGAGCCTGTGCTGTTTAACTTTCCGTTTATTGTGTTGTTTAAGCTGTTAGATACAAGGCGTAAATGTTGGCCATGATCCGGCATTGAAATAGGTACACCAGGAAACTGATTGTCTGCCATTATCTTTTGCCTTCTGGTCTTGCCTCTATATCTACTCCTGACATGGTGTTAAAGTTGCCACTTACCGATACTCGTATTCTATGATAACGAGAATTAGATCTAAGAGGACAATCACCACTATCTTGTGTTGAAACTGCTGTGCCAACAGATATGTTATCTAACTGTGATGCTCTTGTAATAGGCGTAACAGTAACAGTTGTGCTGTTATCATCACCATCTACAATCGGTCTAACATTAATAATAGATGATCTTCTACCCTCTGCACCTTCAAACTCTGTTGTATCAACTGTAGCTGATAAAGATGTAGAAATAAATTTACCAAATTTATTGTCAGAATTAAATCCTGCTAAACCTACAATACCTTCTCCATAAAAATAAGAGTCTAACGATTTAGGTAAATTATCTAAATCACCTAATACATCTAAACTTTCTAATGTCGTAAAGGCTTCTTGCGAGGCACTTGATATAAATTGTAAATCTAACCCTGATCCAGTAGACCATTTATCTACACTATAATTATAAATAATTAATTTATTATTTACGGAAGATGTAGAAGTAGCACCTGATCCTCTATAGGACCATACAACAACACTATTGTTTGGATCTACTGCACCACATACTCCATCTAAATTAGATGTAAGATCTTTATAAAAGAAATCATCTATTTTACCATTTCCTATTGGTGCTAATTGTTGGCCACCAGTAAGTTTATAAAAACCATCTTGTGCTAGGAAAAAAATCATGTTTCCAAAAGACACAATGCTTTTGTCACAAAACGCCCCTATATTGTCTGAAATCTTATCAAACCTAAAAATTAATGGCGTACCTTCGTAACTCATTCGGTAAATAGCTTTTTCAAAAAAAACTATACCTGATGATTCACCACCTACTATTCCTACGAGGTTTCCATGTTCACCAACAATATCTTGAAAACCAGATTGTGTAGCTTGGCTAGGAGTCCATGTTGAACTGTCATTTAGTCCTGACCATTTTACTCGTTGGTTGTATTCTGTGCCTGACTCTGTAGTGTAACCAGAAACAACAAAGTTATTTATAACTGTAATGTATTTTGCTTTTAACGCTACAAGATCGGAAAATGCTGAGTCTGTACCTTGATCAAACTTTTGAATATTATCAGCGTGGTTAGTTGCGATAATGTTTGTGCCAAATTGTGTAAACTTCCAAAAATCTCTTGCGTTAGATGTTGTGCTATTATTGTAACCACCTGATTTACTTTTATCTTGAAATACAAGTGAACTATCCATTTGATACAGCTTTGTTGCATCACCGGCATAGTTTGTTACACCACCTGCTTGAAATGATGAAAATAAACCTACTGCACTTCCTGTTAATCCTGTGCTACTAAGAGCCTGAAATCCTGGTAAACTTTTGTAACCTGTTTTTAAAGGTAATACGTTATCTACTTTTAATGCACCAGTATTTTGATACGCAGGAAGATCAGATTGTAATTGTCCGAACTCAATCATATTATACTATTCCTGTTGCTGACATCTGCATTGGAGAAGATGTTATTGATCCTTTTTCTGATGATAAGTTTGCGTTCTTTAATGCTTCTTTATACAAACCGGCCCATGTTGCTAGACGTTCATCTTGCATTAAGAAAGGAGAAGATTCTGCTAATGCACCATATAAATATAGTTCAGGGTAGTTTGTTAAAATATCGTTTGTTGTATTTGACTCTGATAAAGGAGTAATTGTTTTATAATAATCTATTTGTAATGTTTGTGCTGAGTCTGGTGCAACACCTAATAAAATATTGCCACCAACTATTGTAAAAAAACTTGGTAAACCTGATGTTTGACTAGCGTTATATTGTCTGTAAAAATCACCATTAGCCATAAAACGTAATGTTCTATACGGATCACTTTGATAAATAACTGCACTAGCTTCTAAAAAACCACTAGGCAAAGAGTATGATTGTGTACCTGAAACTGTTGTTGTACTGGTATCTGTATTAACCATTTCTCTAACACGCAATTCTCTATTCAATCTGCTTTCTGTAAGCGTAATGAAATCACCCAAGTATGATGTGAGATCTGTCCTGTTTAGATAATTTGCGATTGTTGTTTTTAACAATGCGAAAGTTGTAAGAGCCATTATAAGTTTCCTGTGTAAATCCTAAAGTGTCTGTTATCAGGATCATTAAGCCATCTAAAAAATTTAGGCTTGTCTAATACTTTTCCTGTTAATGATATTATTTTTTTCTTTGCTAATTGATGAACAACAATGTTTGGTAGTCTAGCTACTCTATAACCTTTAGCTTCTTTTAAAACTTTAGATTTATAAGCACCTTCATTTTGTGCAACTTTATTAGCTTGTAGTATTTCTTTTATGTCTGCTTGTGCTTGATAATTTTCTATATGTATTTTATTCTCTGCTTCATCTACAATTAAATTAGTTTTAACTGATGATTTATCACCTGGTTCATTTAAAGAAAATTTCTTAGCCATTTATTTTATTGCTTTCATAATCATTTTGTCAATCGTACCTTTTACAGATAATCCTTGATTGCCACTTATACTTAGCATTGGATCATATTTTCTATCTCCACCTGAAGTTTGTTTTGATTGTTTTTTTTTATTGCCTCTACTAATCATTGGATCAGATTTAATAGAACTTTCAACAACCTTATATAAACTTGAGGTATGTTTTTTATTTGTAAAAACACCCATTATTATCTCCTGTTTAAAATTAAAAAGGAGGGGATAATTCCCCTCCCTATCCTTGCACTACAATTATGCAGTTAAGTTAAATATTCCGTAGTTAGCGTTTGGAGCTTTTGCTGTTAGAGTCCATTCTGTTAATAGTAATTTTTTATCACTATCACCAGTTTTTGCTAAATCAGTAGTTTGGAATGGTCTTAGGAAATCCACACTCCACATATCCATTTGTAGAATATCTACTCTGTTTGCATTTTGGAATCTATCAGGAACAAATGCTACTTCGCCAAAATCTGATACATAAATATCAGTCGTTCCGATTGATACTTTGTCTGACGCATCTTTGTATTTAGTTGCTACACCTGCAAATGCTGACGCTAGTTGCTTGTGTGATGCTGTCATTAGAACTGTATCAGGCTCTCCACCATTTTCAAAAGCTACTAAAAGTCCTGCTTTTAATAGAGTTTCTGTATAAGTTCTATTTGTGCCACCTGCTATTGCAGTAGCACCAGTACCTACAGGAACAGCCGAAGGTGATCCATTTTTAGAATAGTTATTAGTTGGTGAAGCAGGTCCATACCATGTACCTACTGACGCTGATTTTCTCGCTGTAGAAGCATCACCTGCTACTTTAGCTTGTTCAATACCAATCATAGCGTTTTCCATATCACGCTTGATTTCTTTACCCATTTTAGCTAATTGATAAGCCATTTGAGTACCCATACCTGCATTATCTACAGCATCATCAGTACCAGAAATTGTTACTGATTTTGATGAAATTTGCGTATAGTTAGTTAATCTTGATGTTGCTGATCTAGCTTGACCTGCATAATCATCACCTTCAACTTGTGCATTTACTGCAACTGAAGCTAATGAGTCAGTTTGCCATTCATGCAAAGTGTTAGTCGCTGTACCTTTTGATGCGTTGCTCATGAAAGGAGTTTCTGTTGGACTAATATTATAGATCACATCAGCAAGGTCCTCTCGTATTGAATTAACACCATCATAAGTATCAAAAGTATTTGTTGGCTGTGCCATACTTAATCTCCTTTTAAGTTAATTGTTAAGAGTACATTTCTTGAAGAATAGAAACTGCATCACGCACTTTTCCACTCTTTTTAAGAACTGCTTTTTTAGATCTAATACGTTTAACAACATCAGTATCTTCAGCTACTTTTGGACTAGATGAACTTACAACTTTTGGTGTTCTAGTAACTTTCTTATTTTTTGCGTTAGCTTTTTTTAACTTATTATAACGATAAGCATTTGCTAACATAAGAACTGCTCTATGATCCACTAACATTGAGATTTCTTGGTCTGAATATCCAATTTCTTTTGCGAAATTAGTAAGGTTCTTTACAAACTCAGGACCTTTTTCTTTGTCGCTGTAAATAGGTAGTTTTTCAGCAAGTAATTTTTTTTCTTTTTCCAAATAAGCATTATAAGTTTTTTCATGCTCTTTTTGTTTTTCAAAATTAATTCTTTGCTGTTCTTGTCTAGTAGCTTCTATCATTTCTTTCCTACGATCTATCTCAGCTTTTTGTCTGACATATTCAGCAGGATCTTCTTGATATAAAACATCTAGATCTACCTTGTTTTCAGTAGTCTTTAAGTGTTGTTCCAATACTTGTAATTGTTTTTCGTATTGATCTCTTTTTATTTTTGCCTCCTCGTTTTCCCTTGTTAAAGAATTTTTAAGTTCATCAACAGATTTTCTGTTTTCAGAAAGATCTTTGGTTTTACGAGTGTAATCTTGTTGGCGAAAATACCCATCTTTGAGTTCATCTAGGCTGACTTCTAATTCTTGATCTCCGACCTTAATTTTATAAAGTTCCTGATTACTGTCTAAAGTGTTATCATCTTCAACTTGATCTATTAGTTCATCATCATCAAAAGCATCTTCGTTATTCGTTTCCGAGTCGCTTACCTCTTTTGGTGATTCTTCACTTGCTGTTTCCTGATTCTTAGAGGCGTCTGTACTTAGTAAGTTTTTCAGGGCGTCAGCTACCTCTCCTTGTGTATTTAGAGGCTTGGGCGTTGGTACAACAGTTTCCAGTGAAGGATTATCTGTTGCAGATTCCATTTCTGGTTGTTCTGCCATTGTATTCTCCTTTTATTTTTTTGTTGCTAATTTTCCTGTTTCTAAAACAGATTGCAACTGCATCACAACAACCTCTGTCATTCTTCTCATAAGAAAGATATGCTCTCGTTGTTCTGAATCCTTTAGGTCAGAGTTTAGCCATTGTAATTCTAAATCCTGACGAATCTTTTGTATTGCTTCAACAAATATTGGATCTTCTAATATTCGTTTAGCTTTAATTGCTCGTTCTTGTTCTTTTTCCACTAAATGTCTGCTCCGTAAGCATCATCATAATTAACTGCAAATTTTGGTTTGTTATTGTGTGGGTTTGGAGTGTTAATTACAACATTACCTCCACCACCTTGAAATGATCCACGATCTTCTCCACCACCATAACTGCCTGTAACACCTTCATTAATTGTTCCTGCTCCACCATAAGGTACTTGAGCTTCATTAAATCCAATATTAGGTTGTGGTGTAGAACCTATATCAAATACTTCTTGTCCTTTATCGTTAAAGTCACCTGTAAAATATCCTCTATTAGATAATTCTGCTATCATAGCATTTTTACGCATATCAGGATCAACTATACCTAATAGATTTAATCCAATACCTAATGTAGTAGGAAATGTATTTTTTAATGTTACTAAATCACCTTTGCTTGGTAAATACCCTAACATACTATTACTAAGATAACCTGTTTTCATATAATCTAATAAATCTTTGTTAGAGGCATTTTTCATATCTTCAATAGACATATAAGGTCGTTCTTCTGCTCGTTCTTCTTCAAATGTTTTACCATTATCTTGATTAGGTTCAGAAAAACCAACATAACGACAAGCCTTCATCACTTCATCATAAATATATCCTTCAGGACAAGCCGGTATTCCTTCTTCATCTGTTACTGGAGGTACAAACTCTACAGGGTATTGATCTGTTTCATTGGCATAAAAACCTTCTGGTGAATAAGGATTACGAAATACTCCGTACTGGTTCATGTCAGGTTGTGCCATAGGTGTATTGGCATTGACGTTTTGATCTAAATATCCATTAATAATATTTGTAGCTTCTGTTCCTTGAAAAAAAGGTGTGTAGGCCATTATTGTAACCTCTCGTCATTTAAAGCAGAGTCAATAATCTTTTGATTTATTTCTTGTTGTTTCATTTGTTTGTTTTGATTATCTTTTAAAATTTCTGTTGCTAATTTTTGTTGTTTTAAATTCATGTCCTCAGTTTTATACAGTTCATCTGATTGTAGTTTTCTTGCTTTAAGTTGTAATTCAGCTTGATCTTTTGCTTGTCTGTTGCGTAGTTCTTGTTGTGCTAACATTAAAGTAGGATCGGGCTGTTGAGGTTTTGGTGGAGGTGGAGGAGTGACAGCAGGGTTGTTAAAAAACTGAGAGGCGTCTTTGTAACCGGCATTTTCCAAATATTTTTCTAGTGTGTTGTAAATCTTTTGTGGATCTACAATACCCATTCCACCTGTACTAATTAATTTTTCTTGTACTGCTAAAACTCTACCTAAAACTTCTAGTCGTTGATCTTGTGAACCACTACCAAGTCCAACTTGTACTGTTGCATTGTATCTATCTACCCATTCTCTAGGGTTCATGTTTACAAATTTACCTCTAAGCTGAATGATACGATCCTGGTCTTGATGTTTGCAAATTAAAGTTAATAAACCTTGAAACATTCTTTTTACACCTTCAGAAAAGTTTCTAGCAATTAATTCTATACGCTGTGTAGAAGCGTTCATCATAATATTTGTAGTTGTTGCTGTTTGATGTGATTTATTTATAGCATCTGCATCTAAACCCATTTGTACTTTTGTAACACCTGATCGTTGCTCTTTAATAGAATCAATTTTATCTATCATAGCTAAACCTTCTTGCATAAAATTAGGTGTAGCCATTGGCGATACTGCTCCAGGTGATTTTACTCTAACAATACCACCTGCTCTACTGGTTAAAAGATCATCTATGTTTGCTTGACCATCTACAACAACTGTGCGTGAATTATTTTGTAAGTACGCATTGTTTAAAATTTGTCTTAGGAGTGTTGTTTTTATTTCTTGTACGTCACCAATTAAATCATACATGGAAAGACCATAAAATTTATGAGGCATAGGTACTGGTGTTACCATAGCAAAAGGTATTTGCTCTATTTCTTCATTTTCTAAAATGTGATACGCATTATTCCCACTACCACCCACAACCACATGACGTAATTCTGCTATACCATCATTATCATAATCGCATTTCATGTAGCAATCTATGACTTGAACAACTGTTAATGCAGGATCTATGTTTTGATATTCCTGTGACATATCAGAATCATCATAGTTCTTTCTTGTTTCTGCTTCGTTGTTATAAATAAACTCATCAGCAGGAGGAAGTTCATTGATAATTTTCTTATCAAATCCCATGTTGATTAATTCAGATCTTGTTTTAAAAACTCTCTGACCAATAAAATTGCAATCATCTAAACTTGTTGCTGTAGAAGTAACTAAAATACTTTCTGGTGCTACATTTTCAATACATACTCGGCCATAGTCTTTAACTCGTTTAACTTTGACGTTATACGTTGCTTCATCTACATCAATATTGTCTAAATCAATTTCAGCTACGTTATCTTCAACTTCTACAACCTCTACTTCAGGATCAGCAATTAAGGATTGGTATTCGGCCTCTGTTAAATTTTCGTAAGATTCTTTTTTTTGCTCTTTAGATGTTTTCCAATAGTATTTAACAAATCCATTTTTAGAAATAAGAGCATCTTTAAACAAAGTATGCAAAATAGAGTAACCATTATTATCAACATTAAAAATATGATTAATATAATCACTAGCTTGTTCAGCGTATGCCACATCTTCCGGTCCATTAGGAGAAAAACGAACAATACTCTCCCCTTGCGTAAATATTCGCATCATGCTTGGTAGTATTGATTCTACTACTTCCAACATATCTTGCGATCTAACTTGGCTTTGACCTTCTACTTCGTTACCAAGAGGCTCTCCTAAGTAATATCGTAAGGCATTTCTGCGTTGTTCTGTTAAATCACTCCCATAGTACCCTACTGAGTTTGTAATCTCCTGTGAGATTAAAGAGAGTAATCGTTGTTTTGTTAATTTCATCTATACTATTCCTAATTTTGGGTATTTAATTTCTGTATTCCAGTTTTTAGTTTCTTGTAATCCGGTGCAAAGATACCTGAAAGCATCTGCACTATGCGAAGTCCAGTTATGCTCCGGTCTATTTTTTGTTATTCCTTTATCATCTACAGCCCATCTGTACTGTCTTAGAGCATCTAGGCCTTCTTTTGTCTTTTCAAAGTCAAAATAACACCTGGAAAGCGTCATACGAACTGCATTTATGCCATCTTCTACACTCATTTTAGGAACTATGCTTGTCACTAGGCCTAAAGATTGTGCTATTTCAACTCTTGATTTACCTGTACCAATTTCTCGTACATTAGCATCATGAGGTAAGTAGTGAGTATTATATACATAACCTCTATCATCTAATATATTGGCATAATATTCTAGTGACTCGCCACTATCTTCAAAGTAATCTATTAAATGTATGGCTGTTCCTTTTTGTTGAACAAACCAAATAGCTGTTTTATCTTTCATACCTAGATCCCAAAAGGTATCAACCTTGATTGTAGGATCATAAGGTACTTTTGTTATTCTGTTCTCATCATCAGCTTTATTTAAGCCTAAGGCGTAGATACTGCCGATAGCATTACTTTCAAATGAACATTCATACTCTGCCTCATATATTTCAGGAGGCATCATTTTTTTTGCTTCTGCTAATTCTTCTTCTTTAACGACTTTGGTTTCACTAGCTTTAAATAATCTTGTAAGCCACTTCTCATCGTGTGTACCATGTTGGTATAAATCAAAAAAAGCATTGTGTCCTTGTGGAGTACCTATTGCTATCATAAAACCTTCTCTATCGGATAAAGCAGGTCTAATTACTTCTGTCCACATCTTCGGTGGCATTTGGGCCACCTCATCAAGCACTACCCCATCTATATATAAACCCTTTAGGGTTTGAGGTCGCTCACAGCCTAATAACTGTATTCTACCCCCATTAGGTAGCTCTGCTCTAAGCTCTGTTTCATGGTAATCCATGTTTGGTAGTACGCTTGTGTAGTATTTAAGATAATCCCACGCTATTCTTTTTGCCATACTGTAAGTAGGAGCAATATAATAATAACGAGGTCTAGGAAGGGTACATTGGAGGCATTTCTTAATCAGTTCGTTTATGGTTAAGACAGTTTTGCCAAATCTCCGATGACATACCAGGACATTAAATCGTTTTAAATTTTCGTGGACTTCTTGTTGTAGTTTTCTAGGCTTGTAAGGGATTACTATTTTGTTCATTAAACATCTTTCTTCTCCCCTTTAATAAAATCTTTCATTCTCGCCACCTCTGTATTCTTAACAAGGTTATTGCCCACCTTATTAGGATAGACAGTTCTTTCATTAAGATTCTTAACCAGATCTGAGAAGTCTAATATTTTTACTTTTACTTTTTTCTTTTTCATAAA
>Ga0208899_1001481_pt1 | contig 16582 bp, 23 predicted proteins | sample VirMetDEL_Nov_24_FD_184518 | JGI IMG/M metagenome (GOLD analysis project Ga0208899, IMG submission 184518) | Aqueous microbial communities from the Delaware River and Bay under freshwater to marine salinity gradient to study organic matter... | ecosystem: Environmental > Aquatic > Marine >... | reverse complement strand
GTATAAGTAACTGTTCCTGATCCAGTTAAAGATTCATCAAAAAGATTATTTTTTGACATTACATTTGTACTATCAAAAATAGTAAATGGATTAGAAACTCTTAATCTTCCAAATGCATCATAAGCAGTAGACCCATCGCCACCACCAATAACGATTGGTTCAACATTTACATTATTACAGTTCATTAGTTACCTCTAAATAAAAACCAATTTAATCTTTCTACTTCTTGTTTTAACTCTTCTTGAAAAGCAAAGTTTAATTGATCTTTAATTGTAGACAAAGATTGAATAATTTGTCTTTGGTTATCTGGTTGATAAACTGGTGCTGGTTCAGGTATGTATGCTGTTATTTTTGCCATTAAATTATAGTTCTTAGTTCTTGTAATAATTCTTGTTCTCTTTGTCTCTTTTCTTCTTCCGTATCCAATGCTTCATCAACATTTAAATTTGGATTTAAAATATTGTCTAAAGTATTTCTAAGAGATGCATCTGCATATAAATTAGATATATCTAAAGATGCAATACCATTAGGTCTTCTATAATTATATTCTTGACCAAATTGATCTGGACTAAATCTTTGATAATCCATTGGATTAGAACCAATGATATATGGTTGATTGACATATTTTTCAGGTCTAAAATATCTATCTAATGTTGGAGCTTGTCTAAATCTATCGAACTCTGGTCCAATGTTTTTTCTTAAATAATTCAAACCACCTAGAATAGGATTAACCATTCCTAAAAATAAATTACCTATACCTCCAAGTGTTCTACCTAAACTTGGTTGATATCCATAATCATATCCACCTCCAGTAAAATAATCTTTTATGGCTGCAATACCTGTTCTCGGTTGTGATGCTGCTACATATCCTGCATATGGATCTGGACTTCCTCCGCCAGAATCTCCACCACCAAAACCACTAGGTCCTTGATTTTGACTTCCTCCTCTGCCGCCTGAAGCAGCGCTCATATTTTCTGAATATGTACTACCTGATCCTAAATCCATTATCTTCTACCATCCGGTTTTAAATCTACTCTTAATGTACCATAACGCCAAGTTTCACCTACAGCATCATTGGCTATTTTAATTGAAAGCAATCGTCCTCTTGCTCTAGTATCTACTTTAGCAGTAGATGAGCTAATTGTAAAGGGTCCAAGAGGTGAGCTTGTAGCTGTCTCTGATGGATAGTCATTCATTAATAATGTAATTTTTGAATTACCTGTAAGCACTTTAAAGTCGGGAATAAATCTACTCATAGATATAATAAATTCACCATCACCTCTTAAGTCTGCTATGCCTGTAGCCTGACCCGTTGGAGCTCTAGCAGCAGTGATATCATAATCTCCAGATTGAATATAAGCATCAATAGAAGTTGTTCCTGAACTATTGACTTGATCGGTTCCGGTTTCATGAGCATAATATGTAGATGCTCCTGCCGCATTTGTAATGCCTTGAATACTAAAATTAGGTGTTGCTGTTGTTGAATACTGAGTTGCGTAAGGTAAATTAAATACACCTTGATCTGCGTAAGTTGTTCTAGCTAATGAACTAGTTGTCCAAACATTCTCAGCATAATTATAAGTTACACATCTATCAATTTGAGTTGAGTTTGCTTTTGGATAAAACCAATTAATTTCTGTATATAAAGAATTATGTTCTGCATATGTTGTTTCAGCTGCATCATAATTAATACCTAAATTATCTCCATTTGTTGTAAATACAAAATCTTCTACTAAACAAGGTATAGCTTTAACTGTACCATCATAAACAAAAAAACCACCTTCACCTGACATCCAAAATACCGAACCATTAGAAAAACTTAAGGCGTGTTGGGATATTAATCCACAGTTTGTACCAACCTGTCTAACTGAAAATGTAAATGGTGGTCCTACGAATTGAATTACATAAGCTGCAGTATCTGTTAATACAAATACATAGTCTTTACCAGATACAGCTCCTACAATTTTGTTGCCGGCATCCAGTCTAAAGGTACCTGCTGTATTAGTCGCTGTTGGTGTATAAGTATTATAATCTTCTTGGTTTGAGAATCTAATAAACATTGGATCTTGACTTGATGGTGTTCCAATTGTTGTTTCAGTTCCAAAATGAAATAAATGTCTATCTCTATCTGATACTAAAGTTAATGTTGATGCAGTTGGTGCACCTGACATTAAACTTGCTCGAATGCCTCTGGCACCAGCGGCTCCGGCATTCCAAGTATATGTTTTACCATTTCCAATAGTTGCAATTAATATTTGTCCAAAGTTATCTAATGACCAATTTCCTGGATCAAGAATTACATCTGAAACTGTTCTTGCTGTTCCCCAAGTTGAATCACCAAACACATATGTACCCCAACCATAACCAGGAGTTTGAAAAGCTGGACCAACTGTAACATATGGATTAACAGATACGGATCCTTGAGCCGACATTCCTGAACCTGTTTCATTTGATGCCATTGTAACTGTAAATGAATTTGAATTTGGTACTGTAATGACTTCATATGCAATGTCATTAAAGTCAGTTGTTGTATATCCTGTCTCTCCTCCACCAGGTAATGATGTAGAACTAAATGTAAAATAGTCTCCAACAGCTAAACCGTGAGATGTTTTATTAACAGTTAAAGTTGCTGAACCTGTTGTAGATGAAAATGTACAAGATGTAATAGCTGTATCTAATGGAGTGATATCATAGAATGCATCTCCATAGAATAAAAATAAACCTTTGTGTGTTCCAATGGCTGCATATTTCTCACCACTGATAGCTGTCCATGTATGCTGGGCTCTGGCAACACCAGGAAGTGTTTCATTAGCAATAGTTAGTTGTCTCCAACCACCTATTTTTTCAGGAAGACCATATCTAAAACGGACAAAATCTCCATCTATCCATTCTGCTTCTGCTCCTGATGCTGTAGCTTGTTTATTGAATCCTGGTTTAAAACCTAATTTTTGTAACATAATAAACCATTATACATGAATTATATTGAAAATATACTTATTTTTTAGGCAAAACTATATTCCATTCTAGCTTAGATATCAAATCCTCTATATGCAGTATTTTAGTCTTATTTTTATTTATAAAATCTAGTATTTCTTTAACATCAAATATGAGCCATTTATTACCTGTTTCAAATACAACTTTATCAGCATTGCTTTTGCTAGAAAAATGTTTTTCAAAAGTATTGTTGCCTCTTATTACCATATCCCTAACATCAAATTTATATTTAATATTAGTTCTATCTTTAATTAGGCCAGCTACTTGCCATAAAGAATTTTGATTCTTAGGTAATTCTATATCAGTTAGATGCTCTGAAAATCTATTAACAATTGTAGTCATAATAATTTAAATAACATCTAACGCTATTGATATTCTATTTATTTTTTTTGCACTATTTGGAACGCTATGTATTTGACTTGCGTTAAATTTAATAGCTGAATTTTGTTTAGCTGTTGTATAATAAATTTTATCATAATCAGGAATTGTATGATCTCTAAACATAGTTCCTAGTTCATCTGGATTTAATAAATAATAAACAATAGCTTCTTGTTTATCTTCATCAATACCGTGATGTTTACGTGTATGTTTATGCCAGTTAATATAACTTCCATCAGTATGATTACCCCAACAAGATAATATTTTATTATACCCTAATCTTTTTTTAAGTGCGTTTAACAATGGTTGCATTTCTTTTATTTTATCTAAATCTCCACTTGTTTGTAATCCAGGAAAAAGTATAAGCTTTTTATCTCTTACTTCACTCATTACCGTTAGTTTTTGTTTAAGAATATTTAAAATCTTTATTCTTTGCTTATTAGTTATAACATTATTTATCGATATCATTTATTAATTTATCTATTTTAATTTTAAGTTTTGATATTTTAATTAAATATTCTTCATTAACTTTTTCAAGTGTTGCAATGTATTCTTTACAAGCATAGTTTTGTTGTCTCAATGTTTCATTCATCATTTTTTCATTTTGTCTAAATGCTTTTTCTGCATTTAATTGATCATTGATTTCAAATATTTTTTCTTTTAGTTCTTTTTCCGTCATTTTATTTCTCCTTATCTGTTAATAAAATATTACCTGATATAGATATTCTTGATTGTTTATTTTTATAAAAAGGCCAAACTATGTGACCTAATTTAGATGGAAACATTATAATTGTACCTTCATCTTCTTTGCTTAAATTAAAAATATGCGATCTATGTCTTCCTACAATATCTGTATAAACAAATTCAAAATTACCTTCATATTTTTTATTTTTACTATTATAAGGTATTTTTATCCAAATGCTATAGCTAAAAATTCCTTCGTGTACGTGATATGGAATAAATTCATTTTCTTTTTGAATATTTATCCAAGGGTTTTTATAATAAAAAGGATGTTGTTTTTCATTTTTTAAAATTAATAAATCAGAAGACCCTGGAAATTTTCTTTCATATTCTTTATGCATTGTATGTATAAAGTCATAAAATTCTTCATTGTGTTTTAAATAATAATGTTTAGGCACACCAGAGCTAGTTAAATCTGTAATTAAAGGTTTATTATCTTTTAAAGATAAACATTCATTTAATAATGATTTATATAATTTATTTGGAAGTTTTGCTTTTAAATATCCTAAATTAAAAAAAGTTTGATCAATAAATTTAACCGTCATTTATATCCATACCTTTTATTTGTGAATCTTCTGAAATATCTCCAATATCTCCAACAGGTATAAAATTAAACGCTAAAGAATATCTGTCTTCAGAAGATTTATTTTTTAATATTTTATGGTGAAGTTCTGATGGAAAAAATAAAATTCTACCTGGTTTTGCATCAAAGGTATGGTTTTTGCCATTAAAGATATTATATTGTTTTGCAGGTAATAAAAATCTATGATTTTCAAAATTTAAAAAATTTATTCCACCAGAATTTTCACTAGCTATCAAATATAATACTCCACTAAACATACAATTGTTGTGGTTATGGTAATTACTTTCTTGATTTGGTTTTGATCTAGTAAACCAGGAAGTTGTCATTTTAAATTTATTTGTATAATGTAAAAGGTTTACAGAATATTTTTCAAATTCTTTTTCAACTATTTTTTTTAAATTTTTATATTTTTTATTATTTAATACAAATTTATTAATGCTTGCATCACAGGTATCAAAAGCACCATCTGTTTCATTTTTATACCCAGAAACATCAAACTTTTCATTTAATTTTTTTACTATGTTTGTAGTATCCAGCGTAAGATCATTTACATAAACTGGTTTTGAAAACAACGGAACAACATTCATCTTAACCCCTTAAGATTGCTGATGATGTAAAATGTAAATATCTAAATTTATTTTTTGTATAAGTATAACTAAATCCTTGAGATAAAAAAGATGGAAAGATTAAAAACATTCCTGGTTTAACATTAATAGAAAATTTATCACACGCTAATGTAAAATCTCCTTTTTTCTTTTCTGGTAAATCTTTCATATATTTACCTGGTCTTGGATCATAAAATACAGGTTGAGAAGTGTCTTTACTGGCTTTTAAAATTACAATACCAGTTAGGTGTGTATCTTTATGACAGTGTGGAAAAACAGAAACACCTTTTGCAGGAACAAATTCTCTTGCCCACATTTCATGTATACCAATATTATATTGATTTAAATCATAACCAGATTCATCTAATAAATTACGAGTTGTGTGTTGTATATATTTTACAAAATCAGCAAAATTATCATCGTGTAATAAAGAAGGAGTTTCATAAAATACATCTTCTTTTTTTGCAGATTTTTTAGCGCCGTTTATATAAGGATCAACATACTTATTAAAATCTTTTACGTCTGTTTCAGATATCCAAAGCGGAGTTCCAAAAAATTCTTTTATGTTTAAGTCTTTAGGTCCTGTTTTCATATCTTTATTATTTCTTTGTATTTAATATTCTAACACTAGGTAATCCCAAATGCAAGCGTTCATCGTATATATTTTTTAAATTTTCTTCTGTTTTTTGATTAAAGTGTAAAAAAGTTTGGGCACAATATTCACCTTCAAAAGGTTCTCTCCAATGTGTTAGAGTACAACCTGTATATACCAACATATCTCCTGGTTCTAGATCTACTTTTATTTTTGGTTCAATGTAAATAGGCCAATGATCGCCACCTAGATTTAATGTTGTAGATATCTCACAACTCATTCTATCTCTGTGTTTTTTTAAATCATTTCCTTTATAATAAACTCTAGCATAAGCATATGTTTCTACTAATTTAGTATTTAAGATTTTTTCCATTTTAGGTTTAACTTTGCATAATAATGTTTCCATTGCTTGGTCACCATATATAGAAAAAGCGCCTGGTGCTTGTGGATCATTAAATACACCGTGAATTACATTTCTTTCTGGTATCCATTTTTCTTTTAAAAATGTTCTTAATACTTGTGATTTCATAACAAGATAATCAGAACAAAATTTAGCTAAATCTTTTGATATAGCTTTTCTTATAATTTTATAAAATTTCTTATTCTTCATAAATTTCACTTTTTAAAAAATTAAATAATGTTTTTTCTTTTCGTACAGCTCTGTCCCAAGTTTGTTTTTTTAAATCTAAATTAGCAACAACAGGTTTCCAAGCTTTTTTTAATTTATGTAATCTAGGATGACTATATAATAATATAGTGTTTACATCAGTAGGATTCCAGTGCATTCCAGCAGCTATGGCGTGTGCACCACCATCATCAAATCTAAAATCTGATATTCTAGAATAACTTACATATGCCATACCTTTTAAAATAAAAGGTTCTAAATTTATTAAATGTTTATCCCATTCTTTATTAAAATTACTTTTCCAATAATTAGTATCTTTCCTGTGTGATAAAGCGTAATGCAATGCTACAAATTCTGCAAACTCTCTAAATCGTTTTTTACATTCATAAGTAAAATTATCTTTATCCCATTGTGATGCTTCATCTCTTGTTAAATTTCTAACTAAATATCTTAAAAATTCGTGCACAGAATATAAACCATTGCTTTCTAAAGGCTCTATAAAACCAGCTGCAAGACCTATAGCACAAACATTTTTTACCCATAATCTTCTATGAATACCTACTCTCATTTTTATATTTTTATAATCAGATTTATTTTTAGGAGCTCTTTTACCTAAATGTTTTTTTAATTGTTCTAAAGCCTCTTCATCACTAACAAATTTATCTGAATACACATAACCAGTCCCTATTCTTGACCATAAAGGTATATTCCATACCCAACCATTTTCAATCGCAGTACAATTAGTATAACCAACTAATTCTTTTTCCTTATCTACGTAAGGAATTTTTGTAGCCCAAGCTGAATTGTTTGGAAGAATATCTTCATATGATTCAAAAGGTTCTTTTAAAGTTTTATCCATTAATAATGATTTAAATCCAGTACAATCAATAAATAAATCTGCTTTATATTTATTATTTAAAGAAGCCACACCTTCTTCATTTGTTTCCACAGAAACAACATCTTCTTTAATGTGTTTAACACCTCTTGGTATACAATATTTATCTCTTAACCAAATTCCAAATTTAGTAGCATCAAAATGAAAAGCAGTATGTAAATCAAATTCATAAGAAGGAAGTGCTCTGTTTTTATTATAAGATATTTTATTTTGATTGATTAAAGACATAATTGGAAATATACAATCAGCATAATCTGTTACAGGTGTTTCTGGTTTTAATATTTTTTTAATAAACCAGTCATTCTTTTCTGACATATTTCCTTCTACATTTGTATTTCCAAAAGGATAGAAGAAATGTTCGCCTTTTTTATAAAAATCAGTAAATCTAATTCCTAATTTATAACTACCATCCGTACTAGATAAAAAATCTTTGTCTTCTATTTCTAAAAAATTTGCCCAATCTCTTATACCTCCAATTGTACTTTCACCAACTCCAACTGTTGGAATATTTGGAGATTCTATTAATGTAATGTTTTTATTTGGAAATGCTTTAATTAAAGTTGCAGCTGTCATCCAACCTGCTGAACCACCACCAACAATTAAAATATTGTTTAACATTTATTTGAAAGGTTTACCTAAACTCCAATTAACTAAAGAATATCTTGTCCCTTTTGTTACAGGTGCTACTTTATGCCAAATAAAAGATGGAAAAACAATAACAGTGCCTCTAGATAAAATATCTTTTGGATAAAAAATTTCTGCTTTTCTATCTTTTGAATTACAAAAATCAAACATAAACTCTCCACCTTTATAATCTTTTGGATCACTAAGTTGAACAGTTAAAGATAGTTTTCTAATTTTTCCAGCTATATTTTTATTATAATGTGGTGGATAAGGTTCTTCAGAAGAATCACAATGCCAATTATAAAATTGGTTTTTTTTATAAATTGTAAATTGAGAAGATTCATTCCAGTCCCAATCAAAATTCCAACCTGCATTTTTATTTGCAGTATGTATAAAATAATTTAAATGTCCATATATCCAAGGCTCAGATAACCAAACTATATTAGAATCTCTAACCTGTAATAATTTCTTTTTTTCTTTTATTGAATACTTATGATTTTCTTTATAATCACCAACTGTAGCAAGTTTTTTTCTTCTTAATAGACCAATATTAACAATATCATCACAAGTTTTAGGTGATATTGCATTTTTAAAATACCAAAAGTAATGTTTAAGTACCATATTAATTTCTTTCTACTTATTATATATTAGTTAGTTTAATTAAACAACTATTCCCAAACTAAAGTATCTTTATTCCAAATTCTATTTTGTGCTGTTCCTGTAGCACTTAATGTAGTTCTAAATGTACCAATTGATTCATCATAAGAGATAGGTAATTGTTTAGAAACTTCTCCATCCATCCAATTTTGTGTTGATGGAAAAGGAATTGGATATTCCCAATTAGTACCATCAGCATTTAATACCATTCCAGCTTCTGGTTTTGCAGGAATAAAAATGTCTTTAACAGGATCGTATGTTCCACCTATTTGAGCAGGTTTGTTTCTAAAGGAACCTGTAAAAGAAGATTGTTTGTAAATAAAAGAACCTTGTCCACCAAATAGATTTTGACAATATGTTTCTCCATCTACGTGCATATCATTTTCACCTAGTGGTCCATTAGCAGTAGGAACATCATTACCTATTTTAACAATATTAACTACTTCATTTAAAATATTTATTTTTGCAAAAGTTGCCATATTAATCTACCTCCAGTGTTCCTGACACGTTAAATGTTGCTAATTTATCTCCACCAGGGTGGTCTGTAATTGTATTAGTTCCTGGTGCAACAGTTGTAGAAAATTCAGAAGGATATCTAAATATAATTCTTCCGTGACCTCCAGCACCGCTATTTGCACTTGGTCCAGGTCCTCCTCCAGACCCTCCGCCACCTAGTCCATTTGTTCCAGGTCCGCCAGAAATTCCTCCGTTTGATCCGCCGCCTCCTGGTCCTCCAGAAAATCCGCTTCCATCAGCATAATATCCACCAGCTCCACCGCCGCCGTATGTTGTAGGTGATCCTGTTATATTATTTGCGATACCAGCTCCACCGTTTTGAGAAGGTGCTTGAGCTCCCGCTCCGCCACCGCCTCCACCAGCATTTCCTGGTGAAAAAGGTTGTCCTCTTCTGCCTGGATATCCTTCTACTCCATTTACGTTAGTAGTTGGATCAAATCCACCAGCATTACCTTGTCCTACACTATCAGAATAAAAAGTTCCTGATCCAGCTCCTCCTGGTTTTCCAGTTCCTCCTGGAGGTGGTCCGCCACCGCCGCCTGATGAATAATAAAGTACATCAGGTGCACTTAAATAAATTTCACTGTTTCCTCCTGGATTTCCAGGTACTTGTGTTCCGTGAATAGGGGGTCCTCCGCCTGATGCTGGATTAGGTGGTGCTCCTGCACCAATACTTACTGTGTAAGTTGTCTTACCTTCAATTTCTAATTGAGTTCCTCCTGGAAAAGAAGTTCTAACTCCGCCGCCACCGCCGCCTGGTGAATGACAGGCAGTACATCCTGCTCCGCCTCCAGCTACGAATAATACGTCAAACGCTCTAATAGGTTTTCCACCTTTACGTTGACCAAATCCTCCAGCTGATCCGGCTGCTATAGAACCTATAATTGGCATCTTTCTATAATCCTCCTATTATGCAAATTGCGTTTGCGCAGCTAACACTGTGAAAGTAGAAGCTGCAGTTTTAATTGCAGTGTATGTGTAAACATCATTTGAAGTAACGTTACCAGCTGTAGGTGCAGATCCACCTTGCCAAACTGGAGTTACTACTGTTCCATCTACTTGAACTGTTGTGTTGTAGTACGCTGTTGCGTTTTGCTTAGAAATGTATGCTACTGTAATTGATTCACCAACATCCATAGAAGCATCTAAAGAGTTTGAACCATCACCTCTTAAATTTACAGTAAAGTTTGCAGAAGCAGCTGCTGTATCTAATTGAACAGCTTGAGTATTTGTATCGATGTTAATGTTTGATGTGAATGTTCCATTAACATTTACTTTTTCTGCTAAACCTTGAATTTTACCATTACCATTTAATGTAACTCTTCCAATTCCTTTTGGAGTTAAATTAAAATCAATATTAGTATCATCACCTGTAGCTGCAATGCTTGGTGCTGAACCAGTAGCTTGGTTAGTAATAGATATTTCGTTTACAGCTGAAGCTGTTTTAACGAATTTAATGTATTCATTATTTGAATCATCTTCAATTGCTCCACCTGTGTCTACAACAATGTCATTACCATTTGTATCTAAGATACCAGATAATGTTGGTGTGTAGTCTGATGATAATTTTGTTAAATTTGTATCAACAACATCTGTACCGTTTGAATAAACAATTTTAGTTCCTTTGTCAGTTGTTCCCCAAGTAACACCTGAACCAGATGAAGTTTTAACAGTTACTGTGTAAGCACCTGTTGTTCCGTTTTCAATGATATAAGTTTTTTCAACTGAATCAGGAATTGTAACATTGATATTTCCAGTTATAGTTCCTGTTAATTTAATAACTTGATCTTTACCATTTGATAAAGCACCATTTGAAAAAGTTAATGTAGCACCAGTAGTTGCATTAACTGTAATTGCTGAATAACCACCGATTGCTTGTTCTAGAATTAATAAGTTTGTATTTGTTATCTGTCCCCAAGTTCCAGAATTTTCACCAGTAGCTTGAACAGTTAATTTTAAATTAGCTGATGTTGAGTTTGCCATAATTTTTTGTCTCCAATAATTTATTTTTATAAATTTTATTGAACTGTGTCAATATATTATTTTTAAGCAGCTGTGTCAACTTCTTGCCAACCTGGTGGAACAATTGGTGCTGTGCCAGTATTTACTTCGTTCCAAATCAATGTTTTAAGGCTTCCGGAAGCCATTGTCAACACATTTCCAGATAATAAAATATTAGCATTTCCAGTGACTGTTTCATCACCTTCTTGCATAGTCAATTCTTGACCGGTTACAGCAGCTATTGTAACTGCCTCTAATTCAGCTGTTCCTAGTGAAATTGTGAAAGCTTGTGCATATCCGGTAGCATCAAAATATTTACCATTACCCCAAGTAGAATCACCCCAAGCTTGTTCACCCCAAGCAATATCTGTAATTACACCTGTATTTGCATCTCCTAATGTTATTACATCATCTAATACAGCAGCCATTGCTATACCAGTAACTTCAGCATCTGGCGCAGGATCCACATCTCCTTCCTGCATACTCATTGTTAAAGTATCTACTTGTTGATTACCATATACTCCATAACCCCATGCAGAATTACCCCAAGTTACAGCTGATGTAGCAAAAACTTCTGCAATAGTATTTGCATCTAAATTAGCTGTGCCATCATTAGCTGTTAATTCTTGTCCTGTTGGATCTACAATCGCTTCTTGATATTGAAGAGTTGCAGTTAAAGGTATTCCAGTTGGTTCTGCTACAAATGATGCAAAAGCTTCTACATCACCTTGAGTAGCAGTCATTTCTTCACCGCTTACATCCGTGCTACCTGTAATACTAAATGTAGGTGAACCTAAATTACTTGATAATTCTATTCCTGTTAGATCTACGACTAGACCGGATGTACCCCAAGTTTCATAACCCCAGGTATCAGAACCCCAACCAACGTTAATTTCATTCGCAATTGAAACTGAACCAATGTCTGATGACATTTCAATTCCAGTTGCTTGTAATGTACCTTGAATTCCCCAACCATTAGCACCCCAAGTTAATCTTCCATAACCAGAATTAATTTCTCCGGTAATAGTTGGATCACCTTGATTTGTAGATAAACCAAAACCTGTTGGAGAAACTTGAACGTCAAATAAATTTCCCCATCCTCCACCTTCAGGATATCCCCATGTCTTTGCACTCCAACCGACATTTACTTCAGCAGTTACACTTTCGTTTCCTAAAGAAGCGTCAAGGTTTCCACCTCCGCCCCATAAAAAATTTCCATAGGAATCTTTTCCCCACTGAGTATCATTTGGGTTTGTTACATTAGCGTAAGCATCACCAAATTCACCCCACTTGAGGTATCCAAAAGTATTATCGCCCCATCCGGCCATAGGAGGTTACCTCCTAATTAACCAGAGATCCTTAGAATCGCTGCAGTTGATGTTGGTGCTGGGAACTGAATTGTAAACGTACCAGAAGTTGCAGTTTTATCTGCACCAAAATCTAATACAGCAACAGCTGCGTTAGTTGTATCAGATGATGTGTTATAGATTAATGCTCCTCTAGCAGTTAAAGTTACACCAGTAAAAGATAAGTTATTGAAATCAACTCTAGCTACACCAGCAGTAATAGATGTTCCGGCATTAACTAGTGCACCGCCGCCTGCTGAGTATTGTCCAGAAGCAGCTACTTCTCCAGAAGTAGTATAAGCAGTTGTAGCAGAAGTTAGAGTCGCACCTGCGGTATAAAGAGCTAATTTAAACTTGTCTCCACCAGATTGTTTAAAATTGTGATCACCTTCTAAAAGTTGTTTTTTGAAGCTGTTCGCAATTGCTTGTGTTATCGCCATAGTTTATCTCCTTATATATTATTTTCCTCCGACTCGAGGAACACCACTTTGATATTCATCTCGTCTTCGTCTTCCCATTTGTTCTATCGAGAAGCCTTCAACTACTTGTTTATACTTTCCTTCGTATAATTGCAAGAGATCATTTGGCCCTTTTAGAAAACTAAATGCTTCAACTAAGCATGCATATAAAAGTCCGTTGGGAAAATACTTACTTAAATATGTTTCTGTATTTGTACTCGATAAACCTGGGTCTTTCAAGATATAATTTAATTGAATAGTATATGCTGAATCTGGAGTAGGCGCTAAAACGATAGTATCCTGGTCCCAGAATCCGTAGTATTTGGGTTCTCCCGTAGCTCCTGTTGAGTTATATTCTGACATAAAGCTAGTATCTCTATATTCTAGGAAGTTTCTAGTTGAACCTGAACCACCGTCAACAATCTGAGCTGATCTAATAACTAATAGGTTATCAGGAGTATCAATGAATCTTTGACTAGCAACTAATGAGGCTGTTGCATATCTTCTATTATTATCTGAATCAACATCTCTTAAAATTCTAAATTCTGCATTATTAATAAATCCATTAACGATTGTATCTGTTAATACATTTGAATCAACTTCTGTGTAATCTCTAATCTGTTGTACTAATTCTGCGTAAGTCATTATGTTATACTAATTGTTACCTCTCCTAAATTTGCTTGTGCTTCTCTTTTTGTGTTAATAGAAGAACCATTATCAGGAATCATACCATTGTTTGATTCAAAAGCAAATGCTCCTGGTAAAGTTAAATCTACTGTCATAAATCCACCATCACCTGATGCTACAGTAAAAATTTGTGGACGAGCATTTCTTAAACCTTGTCCATCTGCTGTAGTTGGTTTTGGTTCTAATTGTGGATGTTTAGGTTCAAATTCTGAAACATGAACTCTAGAACCATTCCATTCAATTACCATTTCAGTATATGGAAATGCTTGACCTGATCTATCAGAAATAAATTGTGCGTATTTTCCTTTTGATAAATTAGACATTTGGATAATAATTTTTTGGTGTTATGAAAGAACTTGATGAAGAACCATCTTCTTCTAATGCTCTTTGTAATTCATCTTCATAAAATAATTTCATTTGTTGAGTTAATTCTGGTTTAAATTTTTGTGATAAATAATATGCAAGTCCAGATACCATACAAGGTACAAATCTATATGGAACATCTGCGTTATTACCATAGGCTCCTGCATCCTGAATCCTGCTGACATAATAATAGTTAAGCAAGTTTCCGGCTTCAGTGCTTCCGGGAGTTAAATATAAAGTAATTGTAATTCTATCTATAAATCTTTGTACGAAATATTGTGTAGGTACACCTGATTGAGTTTTATTAGATAGACCTTGATAAGCTGATCTATTTATTTTTGTTAATGGAAAATCAACACCAGATGAATTTCTGTATACAGCTTCTAATACATCATCAACACCATAAACTGCTGTTGCATCTGAAGTACCATCTGCTGTTGAACGATACATTGTATAAGCAGATTGACCTGAAACTAATGTAATGGAATTATTCTTTACTTCCCAAAAATGAAGACCTCTATTACCCCATTCTTGAAACATTATGTTTAAAGAACGTCTTGCTGTTTTTATATCATTACCAGAATAATCAAATCGGCCTAATCTTTCATAGGCTTCAGTAATTATATCATCAATATAAAAACCTGATTCAAAGGTTGCTGTTCCAGAGGTAGCCATTTTTTAACCTCTTATTTATCTATCAATACAGTTGCTTTTGCACTTGTGATTGCACTGCAAGTCATTCCGCCTTTAAACAAAATTCCATCTTCAGGAAGATTAAATGAAAATACATCTCCTGGAGGAACGTCTGCTACGAATTGAGTTCCAGATTCATCTTGTAAAGTTACAGATCCAACTGCTGTTGTAGAATTTGCTGATAAAATAATTCCTCTTAATCTTGTTCTACCTGCAAATACTTGAGCTGCTCCTGTAATTTGAACTGCTTTTACATCGCCTTTAGCTGCCATAATTTTTCTCCGTTATATTTTAAGAGCTCCCGAAGGAGCTCTTTTAATTTTATTAACTAGCTGAAATAGCTACGTTAGTAACATTTAATTTAATCCACTGAGTTCCATTTGACATTGCATAGCAATCAACGCCAGCGTTACCATTTGAAACATAGATTAAACAACCATCATTACCAACAGCAGATAATTGCTCACCTGATCTTGTTCCTGATGCGATTTGTACTGTTGAAGCATTTAACACAGTCCAAGAAACTTTTCCGCCTTGTGCTGTATCATTGCCATTTTCATTAGCTCCACCGATAAATCCGTTAAGAGATACCACTGGACCTGTGAATGTAGTTTGTGCCATTTTTATATCCTCCAAGTTATTTTAACATAGTCTCTTGGCCGTCGACTATACTCGTCTACGTTAAAAATTAATGTATAGTAAGTATTTTATACTTTATATTTGTGAAAAGTGCAAGGGATCTTATAGTAGAAGTGCGATTTCTAACAATGTAGTAGCGTTTTTATTAAGTAGCTACTGAAACTTCTGGTGCAGCATCTTCTATTTTATTCATTAAATTAGCTTGTTTCGCTTCAGCCATTTTAATGTGATTAATAACTTCTCTTATTTTGTTATCAATCCTTACCATATCGAGAGTGTATCTACCCTCTTCGTTATAGTGCTGCTCCCACGCTAGTTCTAAGCCCCTCTTCTGTTTGTAAAGGGATTGAACGTGTGTTTGCATCATTGACCTCCTCATAAGTCAACCAAGTTTTACTTAAACTGTAAAACTTCGAATCTTCCCATACTATATCATTTTTTCCTAGTTTGTCAACTATTGCATTTTCTAATGCTTCACTGCTGTCTTCACATTCAATTGTAAAGTCGCAGAAGTATCCTCTAGATTTGATTTTAATACGAAAAGTTTTCATGAGTATCTTTCATTATATATTTAAATTGGGGCAGAATTGTGTTCTGCCCCAAAATATTTTAGGTATTACGCACCTTCAACGCCGAAGATACCTCTAAAGTCAGAAACTCCAAATGAGTATCTTTCTCTAGCTTTGTATCTAACGTTACCAGTATCGAAATCTCCTTCCATCGCTGTTTTAATTGGCGATCTGTTGAAGTATTTCATACCATTAGGTACGTCAGTAATGATGTAATACGCATCAGTATCTGTTAAGAAATTGTTCACTCTGTAACCTTGAGGAACCATTCCCATAGAAACGATTGCGTTTATATCATTGTCAGCAGTACCAACTCTACCTTGAGACTTCATCAATCTCTCTGCAGTAAATTGAAGTTCAGAAGGAACAATCATTTTAACGCCTCTTGCAGCAATTTTCAGACCTCTTTCGTCTGTCATTGCAGCAATGTCGATTAAACATTGTTCAAGCGAAGTTTCATTTAAGTCTGCTTGAGTTGTTAAAGTATTTTTAACAGTACCTGCGATTGTTGGGTGAGCAGTGTTAAATAAAGAAACACCGTCTCCTGAATCGAAAGCATCGTTAGAAGGTAGACCATTTATTAATGGAGCTACTGCTTTAACTTGTTTTGTGTTTG
>Ga0208899_1001480_pt1 | contig 16583 bp, 22 predicted proteins | sample VirMetDEL_Nov_24_FD_184518 | JGI IMG/M metagenome (GOLD analysis project Ga0208899, IMG submission 184518) | Aqueous microbial communities from the Delaware River and Bay under freshwater to marine salinity gradient to study organic matter... | ecosystem: Environmental > Aquatic > Marine >... | reverse complement strand
AAAGTTCATGCTGGCGATATAGTTGAATTACCTGAACATGAAGGTCATGCTTTATGTGGATATGGTAAAGCTGAAGTTCATACAGCTAAACCTAAAGCTGAAAAACAAGATAGAAGCGTAGGTTTAGAAACTTCAAAAACAAAAGCTCCAAAAACAAGAGCTAAAAAATAAATCATGCCTTTAGAGAGTGCATTAGATTTTAACGCCTATGTTGATACAACAACAGGTCATGGTGTTACTGCCACTTTCTTTGAAGTCCAACAAACTCTTTGGGATAGCTTGGGTCTAGTTGACGATTTGTTTGATATAGACTCAGGTGCATCTAAAAATATAAACATTATTATTGACCAAGAATATTTTAATATTGAAGGTGGTACTGTGCCTGTCGCTGGTTATCAACCAAGAGCAATAGTTAAAGCATCTGATGTGCCTTATATATCCCAAGAAGATAAGTTAATTGTTGATGCAATAACAACTGATAAAGGTAATGTTTTAAAAGCTGAAACTACATTTTTAGTAAAAACAGTAGAGCCTGATAATACAGGTTTAGTTTCATTGGTTTTAGAGGAGCAATAATGTCTCAATTTAGATTAGAAACTGAATTAGATATGGCTGGATATTTAGATATTAATTTTGGTCATGGCGTATCTGCTGTTTATACAAATTCAGGTACTTCTACAACAATTAATATTATTTTAAATAATGAATATGTAGAACAAGAAGAAGGCATTGGTGTAGAAGCATTAAAACCAATAGCCTATTGCAGAACTATAGATGTTCCTAATATTGCATTTGGAAATAGATTAGATGTATCTGCAATTAAAGATACAAATGGTAATATACTCAAAGCAGCACAAAGCTATACTGTTGTTAATATACAAGCAGATAGAACAGGTTTCAGTGCATTAATGTTAGAGGAAATATAATGGCAAATCATATAAGACAACAAATAAGAGAAAAGTTTGGAACTACTTTAACTGGTTTAACTACGACTGGTTCAAGAGTTTATGAGTCAAGGGTTTATCCATTAGAAACAGTACCAGCATTAGTTATCTATACTAAGTCAGAAACTTCTGAACCAATAGTTATAGGCACTGATAGAGTTATGAGTAGAGAGTTGTCAGTAGTAGTAGAAGGATATGCAAAAGCTACTAGTGACTTTGATGATACTATTGATACAATATCAAAAGAAGTTGAAGAAGCAATAGCAGCAGATAGAACTTTAGATGGATTAGCTAAAGATTGCTATTTAGAATCAACAGAAATAGAGTTTAATGGTGAAGGTGAGAAACCACTAGGATATGTGAGTTTAACCTTCTTAACTAATTACTATGTTCAGGAAACCAATCCTGATGTAGCAGTATAGGAGACAATTATGAAAATGATTAGTCCTGATGGAAAAGTTTCTATAAAAGCTCATCCTTCTAAGGTTGAGTCTTTATTGAATATGGGTTGGAAAGAGGAAGCAGTCCATTCGCAAGATAAAATTAAATCTTCTTCTAAGAAAAAGTCGAAAGACGAGGTAGAAAATGGCGACACATAAAGGAAGTGAAGGTACTGTTAAAGTAGGTACTAATGCTGTAGCTGAGATTAGGTCTTATTCTATTGAAGAATCTGCTGATACTTTAGAAGATACTTCAATGGGTGATTCTGCTAGAACGTACAAATCATCATTGACTTCTTTCTCAGGAAGTTTAGATGTATTTTGGGATGAGACTGATACCAGTGGTCAAGGTGCATTAACTATTGGCTCAGAAGTAACTCTAAATGTATATCCTGAGGGAGCTGATAGTGGTGATACTTATTACAGTGGTTCAGCAATTGTTACTGGTGTTTCAAGAAGTGCATCATTTGATGGATTGGTTGAAGCTAGTATTTCAGTACAAGGTACTGGTGCATTAACATCATCAACAGTATAAGAACATGAAACTTATAGATAAGGCAAAAGCTCATTTTGATTCTTTAGAAATCAAAGAGATAGAGATACCTGAGTGGAGTGATGGAGATGAGGTTCTTAAAGTATATGCAAAGCCATTAACGCTAGCAGAAATGTCTAAATTGCAACGATATGCAAAAGACGATGATGTAGCATTGATGGCTTATTGCTTAATATATAAAGCCTTAGATTCTGATGGTGAGAAAGTATTTGACCTATCAGATAAACATACACTTATGAATGGTGTGGATAAGGATGTGCTTGCAAGAGTTGCAACTGAAATCATGTCATCACCAAGTGTAGAACAACAAGCAAAAAAGTAGCAGAGGATAAGGACTTATTTGCTAAATACTATCTAGCTGAAATGTTGCATTGCACACTTCAGGAACTAGAAGAAAAGATGACCTTATCCGAATTTACAGGATGGTTAGCATATTTAGAGGAAAAGAATAGGCAGATAAGAAATGGCAACTGATTATAAATTAAGAATTACAGCCCAAGATAAAAGTAAAAAGGGTTTTAATTCAGTAAATAAAAATATCAATAGCACCCAATCAGCTATGAAAAAATTAGCTGGTGCTTTTGCTGGTGTTTTTGCTGTTAGACAAATTGTTGAATTTGGTAAAGAGACATTAGCTTTAGCAGATACTATTGGTAAAGTTGCTGATTCTATTGGTGTTCAAACAGAGTTCTTACAAAGATATCAATTTGCTGCTCAACAATCAGGACTAACTACCGAAGAGTTCAATAAAGGGATGCAGAACTTTACCAAGATGGTAGGTCAAGCACAACTTAGAACTTCTGAAGCTGGTAGGACATTAGAAAAACTTGGAGTACAAGTTAAAAATGCTGATGGTTCTGTAAAAGGTGCAGAGCAAGTATTTATTGAATTGATGACTGCTCTTGATGGTGTTGGTAGTCAATTTGAGAAAAATGCTATCTTAGCTGACCTTATGGGTAGAGCAGGTGTAAAACTTGCTGTTATGGGTAAAGATGGTTCAGAAGCTATGAAAGAATTAGCTGCTTCTGCTACTGGAATTATACCTGAAGAAACTATAAGGGATGCTGAAAGATTTAATGATGCTATGAATCGTCTACAAAGACAGGTTTTAACACCATTAAGAAATGAGTTAATTGAAGTTGCTACAGCTTTTCTAGATGTAGCAGAAGCTATGGGATTAGTTGACCCTGAACCAGTAACTAAGAGTATAGAAGAGCAAAATCAACAGTTTGCAAATTCTAATACATTGATTAAGGCTATGATGAATACTCTTATGAAAAATAAAGAGTTAACAGAAGACCAAAGAAAAACTATAAAAAATGCATTACTAGAAGAAATAAAATTAAGAGATGAAGCTAGTGAAGCAATTAGAAAATATAATAAGACTCAGGAAGCTAAAGAAATATTTACTGGAAGCATAGATACTAGCAATCAATTAAATAATTCAATAAAAGAAAATATAACTGTAGTAAAACAATTTGCAGATACAGTTGAAGGTGAATTAACAAGAGCATTTACTGATTTCTTTGATTCTACAAATAAACAATTTTTAGATTTCCAAAATTTAGCCACCTCAGTTGCAAGAGCAGTAATTAATGAATTAATACAAGTATTTATAGTGCAAAAACTTGTAGGAATGGCAACAAGTGCTATAACTAACTTAGGAACACTTGGTAGTGGTGGTATGGGTGATGTAGTAGATGGATTTCAGAATTTAGATGGTGGTGGTTATACAGGTAATGGTATTAGAGCAGGTGGTTTAGATGGTAAAGGTGGTCGTTTGGCTATGATACATCCTCAAGAAACTGTTATAGACCATACTAAAGGTCAAGCTATTCAATCAGCACCTACAGTAAACTTTAATATATCAACAGTAGATGCTGCTGGATTTGACCAGTTACTAGCATCAAGAAAAGGATTGATAACATCAATCATAAACAATGCCATGAATAATCAAGGCAAAATGGGAGTCGTATAATGTCAGGACAATTTCCAACATCTCCTAATTTTAGAAGTTTAAATTTTAAAGATAATAGACCTACTTTATTGAATCAGACTTTATCAGGTAAAAAACAAGTTAGACAAATAGGTAGTCAATATTTTTCTTTTACAGTGCAAATGCCACCATTACAACAAGAAAAGGCTCAAGAAGTATTTGCATTTTTACAAAAACAAAAAAGTTCTTTTGAGGACTTTACTATAGTTGCACCCTTAGATAATTTAGGTGCTGGTAAAGCAGAAACAGATATTCAAGTAGTTGGAGCTCATACATCAGGAGATGCTTCTATTGCCTTAGATGGCTTCTCGGCTAGTCAGACAGGTGCTTTAAAAGCAGGTGATATAATTAAGTTTGCCAATCATAGTAAAGTCTATATGGTTCAATCAGATATTGATTCTGATGGTAGTGGAGCATTAACTGTTCTTATATCACCAAATCTAGTAGCATCTCTAGCAGATAATGAAGCTGTTACTGTAAATAAACCTAGTTTCACTGTTTATCTTGAAAATAATGAGATTATGTATTCAACAGATGCTAGTGGTTTTTATAGTATTTCATTTGATGTTAGAGAGGTTATTAGCTAATGCCTAGAAGTTTATCATCTGCTTTACAAACTCAAGTATCATCAACAGCAACTAAGACAGCTTTTCTAGTTGAGTTAAATCTATCATCTACTATTAGATTAACTGATTGGTATTCTAATGTTACTTATGATTCAAATACTTATGAAGCTGGTGGTAGTTTTCTAGGTGTAGATAGCACAACTGAAACAGGTCAATTACAAGTGGATGAGCTAAATATAGTTTGTTCTAATATAACTAATCAAGTTAGGTCTTTGGTAGAAGATGGTTCTTTTACAGATAAAATAGTAGATATTTATTTAGCCTACTTTAATACAGATGAAACTATAGTAGGTGCAATAAATTATTTTACAGGTCAAATAAGAAATGTAGCTATACAAGAAGATATAGATAATTCAGTTCTTACTCTAACAGTTGCTTCACATTGGGCAAACTGGAATCTAACTAAAGGTAGACATTATTCAGATGAATCACAACAAACATTTAGTTCAGGTGATAGAGGGATGGAATTTGCAACTCAGGTTAAATCAGATGTTAGGTGGGGTATGTAATCATGGGTGGATTCTTTAAAGCAATAGGAACAGCAATTTGGAACACTATACAAAAGATAGGTTATGGCACGTTAAAAGTTTCATTTAGTCAGGCATTATCTTTAGCAACTCTAGCAATAGGTGTTAAAGGCTATATGCAAGCTAGACAAATGATGGCTAAAGGTCAGGATATTCTAGCTAATAAAACTGCTGCTGGTGGCAAGATACCAGTCATCTATGGGACTCGCAGAGTCGGAGCACAAGTTATTTATATGGATGTATCTAACAATGATTCACGTCATGTATTTTTAGTTTATGCCCTATCTATAGGTGAATGTGAAGAAGTGCTTGGTAGAACTATTGAGTTAGATGGCAATCCTTTAACTGATTCTTCTAGGTTTAAATATGGGTGTTATATAGGTTCAGATAAAATAAGTTCAGGTTCAGGTTCATTAAATACAGTTACTCAAGTTGGTGGTACAATTAGTGCTGGAGCAGGTGGCTTTGGCACAAGTCCTACATCAAGATATAGAATTACTTTTAACATACATCATGGAGCTGCATCACAAACAGCAGACCCAATGCTTGTTGCTTCTATGCCTAATTGGACTACATCTCATAGATTAGATGGTATCTGTTATATAGCAACTCATTATAAGTTTGATAAAGAAGGTATGTTTTCAGGCATACCACAAATGACTGTTCAGGTTAGAGGTAAGAAAGTATTTGACCCAAGAGATAATACACAAACATTTGGAACTGTATCTACTTATAAGTATTCTGATAATCCAGCTTTAACTTTTCTTGATTACATTTCTAATAATGAGTATGGAAAAGGATTAACTGCATCACAACTTAATATGTCAACCTTTAGCTCTGCTGCTAATGTTTGTGATACTCAGGTTGACCAGCCTTATTTTAATGGTTCATCGCAATCAGTAACTTGGTCTGCTAATAGTGGAGATGATTTTTTTACTATTTCAGGAACAGGTGCTAATGATGTGTGGTGGCAAAATAAGATAGGACAAATAATAGACCTTTTTGATGCTAATGATAATGGTGTTTTAGATGGTAGTGAGATTAAAGACATACAAAGAACTCATTTCTTTGAACAGGTTGAACAATATTTGGTTTATATAGATGGTAGTTTTACTAGCTCTTATTCATCACAAACAGGTACTTCATTATTAAAAGTTAGAAGATTTCATTGTAATGGATATTTAGATACTAATAAAAATGTAATGGAAAACGCTAAAGAGCTACTTTCCAATATGAGAGGTATCTTTCTTTATATTAATGGTCAATACGAATTATCAATAGAAGATACAGGTTCTTCTTCATTTAGTATTAATGATAATCATATTATATCTGATGCTGGTATATCAGTTGATTATGGCAATAAAGATAAAAAAGCAAATAAGGTCATCATTGAATTTTTTAATGGTAATAAAAAATATGAATTGGATACAGCTACAGTTTTACATGATGCTAACCCTGAATATTATTCAGATGACAATGATGAGATATTAGAAATTAAAGCTGAGTTTCCTTATATAACTGACCCATATATAGCTTATAACATGGGTAAAGCAATCTTAACTAGAAGCAGAAATCAAACAACATTACAGTTCTTAGGAACTCCTGAAATGTATAAGTTAAATGTAGGAGATATAGTAGATTTAACTTATGCAGGTTTAGGATTCTCAGGCAAGATTTGTAGAGTTGAAGCATTAGAATTACAACCTAATGGTTTAGTTGCAGTTAGTTTAATAGAATACTTTGATGTTTATACATGGGAAGTACCACCTCAAGAACCTGTAGAAGAATTAGCTAACTTACCTTCTGCTTATGCAGTTAAAGCACCAACAGGTTTAACATTTACTGATTCTGATTCTAGTTCTACAGGTAGACCTATTTTATCTTGGACTGCTCCAACTGATTATCCTGATTATGAATTTAGGGTTAATGTTGTAGATAGTTCAGGCAATCAACTGATGAACAGAATAGTTAATACCACTGAAGCTGAACTTAATTTTACACCTACAGGAAATAACTATGTTGCTAGTATTACTTCATTAAATACTTTAGGAACTGAATCAGATGCAACTACACTTACTTTTAATTTAACTACTGAACCTGTTGCAGAAGGTGATATAAGAGCAAATGCAATTACAGCTAATAAAATAAATGTAAATGAATTATCTGCTATATCTGCTGATTTAGGTTCTATTGATGCAGGTAGTATGAATATAGGTTCAGGTAACTTTACTGTTTCAACAGCAGGAGTTATGACTGCAACTGGTGCAACTATTTCAGGTCAAATAAGTGCAACTACTGGTGCGATAGGTGGTTTTACTGTTGGCTCTACGTCTTTAACAGCAGGTTCAGGTTCATCAAGAATATCCTTATCTACAGCAGATGGCATACATCTTGGAAACGATACTTTTGCATCTGCTCCATTTAGGGTAGCTTTAGATGGCTCTGTAACTGCTACAAATGCAACTATTACAGGAGCTTTAACTTTAACAAATATAGATGGTACAACAGTTACATATACTGGTGGACAACTTGGCGTAGGTACAATTAGTGGTGGTAATCTTGGTGACAGTGCTGTATTTCCAGCAACATTAAGATATGAAAGGTCTGATGCAACAACAGCACCTACAGATTCAGAATTTAATACAGCTTTTGGTAGAGACCCTAAAGAAAATGATATTGTTGTAGTTGTTAGAACTGATACTAATGCTCAAGTTGCTTACAAACACGATGGCACTTCTTTTTCTGTAATTACAAATTATATAGATGGCGAATTAATTGTTGATGGCACTATTACAGCAGACCAATTAGCAGCTAACTCTGTTGAAGCGAATCAGATAAATGTAGGAACTTTATCAGCTATATCTGCAAACATGGGTGCTATTACAGCAGGTACAATTAACAATACTACTAATACGCCAACAGCAGGTCAAGAACCTACAGGTTCTCAGGCTGGAACAGCAATTGACTTGGCTTCAGGAGCATTTACGTTTGGTAATGTAAATTCATTTTTATACTTCAATACTACTGATGGATTAGTTCAGGGTGGTTTAACTCCATTTAGAGACACTGTATCTATTTATTATCAAGGTTCAACAGCACCATCTTCGCCTAGTGATTCATCTATGACATATACCAGTACAGGTGCTTTTTCTTTTACCACTAATGCTCCTACTGGATGGACATTAAGTATACCTAATACTACTGATAATATTTATGTGGTTCAGGCTAATATTGGTAGAACTGGAGCTGGAACTACTACTGCATCATGGGGTGCTGTAAGTTTGCTGAGAGCTGCAACAGTTACAGGAACATCTTTAGCAACATCTCCAGCAACAATTGCCTTTAGCTATGCAAGTCCAAGTTCTACTTCTCCTGAAAGTTACTCTAATAGCTATACTGTAACAGCATCAGGAGCTTATAGTCATTCTGTTGGTATTACTGCAACTGTAGCAAGTGGAACGTGGACTTCATTAGGTGCTAGTTCTATTACAGTTAGTGAGGTTAGTGGTGATACAGGTGAGTTTACAATTAGCTCAATTACACATCAAAGCAATTTTGAAGAAAAAACATGGTCTTGGACAGTAACGCATACTTCATCAGGTTCAACAGTTAGTCAGTCAACACTTTCAATTAACCCAACACTTCAATAGATTAATATGTATGCACTGCAACAAACACATAAAAACAAGAGGATAATGATTTATAAATTATAAACATAGGTATAAAATTAATAGAAAAGAGATTTAATTATGGCACAACACGATTACAACATAGCAAACCAGTCAGGTGCAGATTTCAGAGCAGATTTAAACAATGCTCTTTTAGCTATTGCAACAGTCAATAGTGGAGCAACTGAACCATCAACTACATTTGCCCATCAATTATGGGTAGATACATCTAGTAGTGTATTAAAGATAAGAAACGCTGCTGATAATGCTTGGATTACTACAGGTGTTAGTATTACTGCATCAAATACATTTACAGGTGACTTAACAGGTAATGTCACTGGTAATGTAACAGGTAATGTTACTGGTAATGTAACTGGAGACCTAACAGGTAATGCTGATTCTGCTGATACTTTAAGTACAGCAAGAACCATATCTTTATCAGGAGATGTTGTAGGCTCAGCTTCTTTTGATGGTAGTGCCAATATAGATATAGATACAGTAGTTCAAATTAATTCAATTACTTTAGGAACTGATACAACTGGTGATTATGTTGAATCTATGTCAGGTGGAACTGGTGTAACAGTAACAGGTGGAACTGGTGAAGGTTCTACTCCTAGTATTGCTATAGGACAAGCTGTAGCTACAACTGATGATGTTGCTTTTAATAGTGTTACTGCTCCTGATTTTATTGGTGATTTACATGGTGCTGTAAGATTCCCAGCTAAAGCAGATGGTGCTTTATCAAAGGGTGATGTGGTTTATATTTCAGGTGTTACTGGTAATAATCCAACAGTAGCAAAAGCTAAAGCTGATGATGCATCTAAAATGCCTGCATTTGGTTTGGTTGCAAGTGATGCTAGTGATAATGCTAGTGTTTCTATTTTAACTTTTGGTACTTTATCAAATATTGATACATCACAATTATCAGTAGGACAAATATTATATGTATCTACAACAGCAGGAGAATATACAACAACCCCACCTTCAGGTGAATCAGCACAAATACAAAACATAGGTAAAGTTCAAAGAAGTCATGCAAGTGCTGGTTCAATAAAAGTAGGTGGTGCTGGAAGAAGTAATGCTACGCCTAACTTAGATAATGGCAAGATATTTATAGGTAATGGTTCTAATCAATCATCAACAGCAACACTTGATACTTCTATAGTTGTTGAGAATACAAATTTATATTATACGCAAGCACGATTTGATACAGCATTTGGAAATAAAGATACTGATGATTTAAGTGAAGGAACTACAAATCTTTACTATACATCTACAAGAGCAAATACAGATTTTGATACAAGATTAGCTACTAAAGATACAGGTGATTTAAGTGAAGGTACTAATCTTTATTACACAACAGCTAGAGTTAATTCAGCATTTGATACAAGACTTGCAACCAAGTCTACATCTGATTTAACAGAAGGCACTAATTTATATTACACAACTGCAAGATTTGACTCTGCATTTGGTAACAAAGATACTGATGATTTAAGCGAAGGTACTACTAACCTTTACTATACAGATGCAAGAGCTAACTCAGCTATAGATACAAGAGTTACTAAAGCATTTGTTGATGCATTAAATGTACAAGCTGCAAGCGTAGATGCTAATTCAGTAGCACTAGGAACTGATACTACAGGTAACTATGTTCAAACAATTACAGGTACAGCTAATAAGATTACAGTGTCAGGAAGTGGTAGTGAGTCTGCAGATATAACACTATCGCTACCTGATGATGTTCAGATTGCATCTGATTTAACAGTAGCAGGTAATTTAACAGTCAATGGAACACTAACATCTCTTGATACTACTAACCTAGATATAGAAGATAACTTATTCCAGCTTAATGCAGGATTAACAGGTAGTCCTGTAAATGATTCAGGTATGCTTATTAATAGAGGTACTGCTGATAATGGTATCTTTATGTGGGATGAATCAGTAGATAAATTTACACTAGGATTAACAACAGCAGATGGTAGTGCTACAGGTAATATTACTCTTAATTCACTTGGTACTTTAGTTGCTAACTTAGAAGGAAATGTCACTGGTGACGTTACAGGTACAGTTTCTAGCATAAGCAATCATTCAACCTCAGACTTATCAGAAGGAACTAATCTTTATTACACTGATGCTAGATTTGATACAAGGCTTGGAACAAAAGATACTGACGATGTATCAGAAGGTTCAAGCAATCTTTACTATACAACAGCAAGATTTAATTCTGCTTTTAGTGGTAAATCTACAAGTGATTTATCAGAAGGTAGTAATCTATATTATACAAGTGCTAGAGCTAACTCTGACTTTGATACAAGACTTGCAACAAAAGATACTAGCGATTTAGCTGAAGGAAGCAACCTTTATTATACTGATGCTAGAGCTCAAGCTGTTTCTATTAACAATGTTGTAGAAGATACAACTCCTCAGCTTGGTGGTAACTTAGACTTAAATTCAAGCGATATTACAGGTACAGGTGATATTAATATTACAGGTAGTGTAACAGCTTCAGATTTAGAAATAGATTCAGGAACTTTATCAGTTGATGCTACAAATAATAGGGTTGGAATTGGAACGACTAGTCCAGTAAGACCTCTTCATTTATCTACAAGTAGTGGTGGTTCAATAATTCATTTAACTGATGATTCTACTGGTCACACTGCTACTGATGGTGTTGATATACAACAAGAAGGAACTTTATTCCAAATATTAAATAGAGAAGCTGGTGATATAAGATTTGGTACTAATGCAACCGAAGCCATGCGTATAGATTCTTCAGGCAACTTATTAGTAAATCGTACTTCTACTTTAAATAATGCACAAACATCAATTAAGGGTGCTTCAGGTAAGCAGGTTTTAACACTACAGACAACTACAGATGGTAACAGCTTAATTCAAGGTTTTAATTCTTCAGATGCTCTTGCATTTCAAGTAACTGGTGGAGGTAGTTTATATGCATCAGGCAACGTTGGAATTGGAGTTAGTAGTCCTAATGCTAATTTACACATAGGCGATGCAAGTGCTACAGGTGATGCAACAAATCCAGCTTTACAAATAGGTGGTGCTTCTACTTATAGATTAGGTATGTATACATCTACTGAAGGTGCTGTTATTGAAAACAAGAATGGTGATGATGGTATTCAGTTTAGAGTAAAAACTGCTGGTGAAGCCATGAGAATAGATGGTGGAACAGGCAAGGTTGGAATTGGAACGACTAGTCCTAGCCATGATTTAACAATACAAAAATCAGGACAAGATAATTATATAAGAATTGGTTCTAATTCAGATGGTTATGATGCAGGTGTATATTTTGGTACAAATGCTGATTGGTCAATAGGTATTGATAATTCAAATAGCAATGCTTTTAGTGTTGCAAGTGGCTCAACTGTAGGAACAAATCCTAGAGTTACCATTGATTCTTCAGGAAATGTTGGAATTGGTGATACATCACCTTCAGCTAAATTAGATGTTTCTGTAAGTGGTTCAGGAACACAAACAGCTTTAATATTAAATAATAGTCATGGTTATGGAAGTGGAGTTGGTACTGCTGCTGCTGCTCTACAATTTAGAAGAGATAGTGGCGGTGGTGGAGAATCAACGCCTACAGCACAAATTCATTCAAGCAACGAAGCAGAAACAACAAGCAACCCTAGTAATTTAGTATTTTCAACAAAAAATAGTTCAGGCACTTTAACTGAAGCTATGCGTATTGATAGTTCAGGTAATGTTGGAATTGGAACGAGTAGTCCTAACTCTTATTCAGGTCAAACTGCATTGACTATAAACTCAACTGGTGTAGCAAGATTAGATTTAGATATTGGTAATACTATACAAGGTCATCTCCTTGCTGAAAGTGGTTATACAGGATTATTTGCAGAAAGTGGAAATAGTTTAAGATTTGGCACTGGTTCAGAAAGAATGCGTATTGATAGTTCAGGAAGAATATTAATTGGCACAACTACATCAAACCCAGTAAGTATTGCAGACCATAGATTAGTAGTTGAACTAAATTCAAGTTTTTCTGGTATTGCTGTTGGTGCTGATGGACTTGTAGATACTAGAGCAGTTATGACTTTTTATAATGATAATGGAACAGTTGGTTCTATTACTACAAGTGGTTCATCAACTGCTTATAACACATCTTCAGACTACAGATTAAAAGAAAATGTAGATTATGAATTTAATGCTCTTGATAGGGTTGCACAATTAAAACCAGCTAGATTTAATTTTATAGCTGATGCAAATACAACAGTTGATGGTTTCTTAGCTCATGAAGTACAAGACATAGTTCCTGAAGCTATACAAGGTGAAAAGGATGCAGTCAAAGAAGAAGAGTATGAAATTAGTCCAGCAGTATTAGATGATGATGGTAATGTTGTTACTGAAGCTGAAATGGGAACAAGACAAGTACCTGACTATCAAGGCATAGACCAAAGCAAACTTGTACCTCTTTTAACTAAAGCTATACAAGAACAACAAGAACTCATAAATAATTTAACAGCTAGGATAGAACAGCTAGAAAATTAGTATATAATTTAATTTTAATAAACTTATAGGAGAGTTAAATGAGTAAAGAAGAAAATAAAATGGAAAACCAAGAACCAGTAGTAATCACATTTAATGGCACTGAATACAGAGCTTCTGATTTAAACGAAGAGCAAATGGCTTTAGCTGCTAAATTAAATATTGCTGGTAAAAAACTAGCTAGACTTCAAGAATACTATGATGATTATGTCATTACTGATGAATATAAGAATCTTTGTATTCAATCATTTGATAGAGCTATCAATGTTGAAGTTGAAACTGAGGTAGAAGAGGAAAAATAAATGCCAACTCGTAAGACTACAGCAGAAGTCCACACACAATTACAAGTACATGAGAAGATGTGCGAAGAAAGATGGAAAACTATTTATAGAAAAACTGATGATTTACAAGCATCAATAAATAGTATGAGAATGTGGCTTTTAGGTGGTCTTACAACAATAGTAGCATCCTTGATAACAATTATTATTAGAGGTTTACTTTAATAATTATTAATTTATGATAGACAAACTTATCGAACCAGTTAGCAACATTTTAGATAAATTTGTTGCTGATAAAGATTTAAAAACAAAACTATCTCACGAGTTGGAGAAGGAAATTATTTCTCTAAATAGAGCACAATTGGAAGTAAACAAAGTTGAAGCAGGACACAATAATATATTCGTTGCAGGGTGGCGTCCTTTCATTGGTTGGATATGTGGTCTTTCAATCGCTTATCACTTTATCTTAGAACCTGTCATTCAATATATTCTTATTGTCAATGCAATTCAATTTGATACTCCTGAGTTTGACTTTAGTCAGCTATCTACAATTGTTATGGCTATGCTTGGGATGAGTGGCTTGCGTAGCTATGAGAAAACCAAAGGTGTTCATTCAAAATAATATGTACGACAACATTAAAGAAATGCTAATCAAAAATGAAGGATTGGTTTGTCAACCTTATCATTGTAGTGCTAACAAATTATCAATAGGTGTGGGGAGAAACTTAGAAGCTAATGGCATATCAGAAGATGAAGCTATGTATCTTTTAGAAAATGATATCAACAGAGTCGTAGCTAATTTAGATAAAGTATGGGAAGTATGGAGAAGTTTCCCTGTACCTGCTCAAGAAGTATGTGTTGATATGGCATTTCAAATGGGCATAGCAGGTTTTATGAATTTTAGACAAACACGAGCTCTGATGGAGATGGGTTGTTGGTTAGAAGCATCAGAGGAGATTTTACGGAGCAAATATAATACACAAACTCCAGCAAGATGTGCTAGAAACTCAAGGAAACTAGCACTATGTAAAAGTGCCAAGAAAAACATCAGACCAACATCAAGCTAATTCTAGACTTGGTGCATTAGGAGAATCATTAGTTCAAACCTTCTTGCTTGAGTACGCTGACTTTTGTTATCCCACCCAAGAAAAACATCCTGCTGATTTAATGGTCGAATTTGGTTCAGCTAAATATACAGTGCAAGTAAAAAGCAGAAGAGCAACTAAAGAAAAGAAATTTGTCTTTGCTGCTGAGAACTCAAGGTCACAATCTGAAACTTACAAACATTACACTTGCGATATATTAGCTTTTGTATTCTTTGATGGAGAGGAGAAGCGAATCATGTTCAAAGCAAATACATCATCACAAAACTATTTTACTTTTGATAAGAAAGTTATCACTGAATCTATGGAATTAGATTCTCTTAAAGAAACACTAGACAGTCTTAGTTCAGTTCCAGTTCTGAATCCTTTAATTTAGCACCTAAAAATAAATTAAAATATTTTCATATAATTGTATACATTTATATATTTATGTATATAATAGGTAGTATGTTAATTAAAAATAAGGAGTTAAATAACATGGATAAATTAATAAAAAAATATGAGAACTGGTTAGCTGTTGCTGAAGAGCATAAAGCTAATGGTGTTCAGTTTAGAGACTCAGACATTGATGAGACTATTGCTCATTACAAGCAGTTTCTAAAAGCTCTTAGATGTCCTCAATTCCAGCAATCACTTGCTGGAATTTGGAGTAAGTAACATGACAAAACAAGAAAAACACAAAACACTTCAAACTTTAGATGAAATATCTTTATTGTTAGATGAAGCAGTAGAGAAGTATATTAATGAGTTACCACCTGTAGCAAGAATTAAATACGCTGATGTCTTTTCACACATAGGTCGTGCAGAGGATGGTTTAATAAATGTTGCTTATGAATTACTACATAAGGAGCAAGTATTATGACTAGATACACACTACAAGTTCAACTACCCAGTATAGGCTGGGTGGTTGCTATCAAGACTAGCGACTTATTCTACATGGCTAGTAAGAGAGCTAGATTAATTGCTCAAGGGCATAAGGTTAAATTAACTAAGGAGAAGAAGTAATGAACTTAATGTGCAATACAAAACATGGTGCTATTGAATGGAGATGGAAAGACTCAGGTCAACCATCTCCTGAATACAAATCATTGAATCATCAATGGTGGATTCCTAAGAAGTCTGAGTTTGAATTAGTCACTAAAGTTGATGCTTCTATCAAGCAAGAAATCAAAGACGAGATTTGGGAAGATATGCAATCTGATTTTGATTATCAGAAAAGCATTTATAAGATTCATAAATTAAATAAAAAGGAGAAAAAATAATGGACTTTCAATTATTAATATTAGTAGCTGCTGTAGCTTACCTATCTTATGGTGCTGCACTTTTAATGAACGACAGGAACAATAGAAAATGAATGTAACATTTAATTTAATGGGTGGTGGTGAATTAAATATTCCTGCTAGAGCAATCAGTGGTTTCTACAAAGATGAATTCACCAGTGATGTAATTGTTGAAGTAAATGGTGATGAATACAAAGTCAGAGATTCACTAGATGAGATTAAATACATTTTAGGAATTGTAAGATGAAAATAGAATCACTTAAAAACTTTGAATCTAAACAAAAGGGTCAGGCTCTTATTTATAAAGACCTATCCAATGAAGACTATCATGCAAGCGTAGGTATCAGCAGTAGTTATGTTAGAAGGTTTGGTCAATCCCAACTTCATGCAGTTAACTATACTTCTGAATCTACTCCAGCACTTAAGTTTGGAACAGCAGCTCATTCTTTATTAGTAGAAGGACAAGAAGCATTTGATAAAGAAGTTAGAGTGCTTACAGGTTCTCCTTATACTAAAGCATACAAAGAAGAGAAAGCTGAGTATGAAGAGCAAGGATTTATAGTTCTAAAAGAAGATGAAGCTGAGATCATTACTGGCATGAAAGAGAATATGATCTATGAGGGTAATGCTTATCTAAATGCAACTGG
>Ga0208899_1001479_pt1 | contig 16585 bp, 14 predicted proteins | sample VirMetDEL_Nov_24_FD_184518 | JGI IMG/M metagenome (GOLD analysis project Ga0208899, IMG submission 184518) | Aqueous microbial communities from the Delaware River and Bay under freshwater to marine salinity gradient to study organic matter... | ecosystem: Environmental > Aquatic > Marine >... | reverse complement strand
ATTTACAGATAGAATAATGACGGCTACACTTCAAGTGTTATGTTTAGACATAGTAGATTATACAAAAGATAAACAAACAGAAGATATGATGTTTGGAAACGATAACCTGCAAGATGTATTAAATACACAATTGCAAGTAGTAAACGACCTACAACAAAATTTAAGAAGAGGAGATGCTTTCTCTGATAACTTTCAAGTAATTACAAATGTAACTGCAGAACCAATGTTAGATAAATATGAAAATCAATTAGCAGGATGGGGAATGACTGTAGACATACAAGTTCCAACAAATGAATTATCTCTCTGCTAATGGTCTATACTTTTACAGCTGAAGCATTAAACAGAGTACGTAAGAAAATAACTACTGAAATAAAGAATCAGCTTGATGCAAAGAATTTAAATGCAACAAGAAGATTAAGAAATAGTGTTAGCGGAACTGTATTTGCAAGCTCTAAAAGTATCTCACTAAACATCTATGCTGCTGAATATTTTGATTCGGTTGACAAAGGAACTAAACCAGGAAAAAGACCTCCTTATAGTAAAATAGCAGAATGGGCATATGCTAAAGGATTACAACCAATGAATAAACAAAATAGCAAAGTTAGAATGATTAAATCTATTCAAGATGCTATTGCTACAAGAGGTACTATAAAAAGGTTTGGATATAAAGGAGCTAATATATTAGACTATGTAGATCAGAAATACAAAGATGAAATAACAGAAGATATAAAACAAGGTTACTTAAAAGATTTAGAATCACAAATAAATATAAATGGCAACAGTTAAAGTAAACAGTAGAAGTCCTTATTACTTAGTATCATCAGGAGCAGAAGGTAGTGCAGTAGAAAATGCATCACTAAACATAACAGGACCAGAAACAGGTGTAACAAACAGCGATATCACACTTACAGCAGTACCAAATAATTTTACACCTGTAAGTTATGCTTGGACAGGAGGAGCAATTGCAGGAAGTTCAAGTGCAGAATTAACATTTACTGAAACATCAGACGGTACAGTTGAATATGGAGTTACAGCAACAGATTCAGCAGGTAATGAATATACTGCAACTAAAACAGTTTCTTGGTCAGCTAATGCACAATATACAGCTACTTTAACTGTTGATAATCAAATAACGGGACCATCTCAAGGATATACAATTGGTGGTGACTTAAACAACGCAACTCAAACAGGTGAAACAGGTGATTCATATAGTTTTGAAACAACATTATCATTAAATAGCGGATATACTGCAGATGTTTCATTAGCTATTAGTCCATCTCAACCAATTACAGGAACATTTGCATCTATTAATGTAACAGAAACAACTACTTTAACAGGAACCGTATCAAGAAACTCTGATTATAGATTATCAGTTGATAAGTCACAGGTAACAGAAGGGCAAACTTTTACAGTCACTTTAATAGATGCTAATAGTGCGACTCCAAATGGAACGTCTATTCCTTTTGAAATAACAGGAACAGTTAGTGCAGCAGATTTAAAAAGAGGTTCTTTAACGGGAGCTTTTGTAATTGGTAATAGTGGTGAAACAAACAAAGCAACACAAACATTCGAAGTATTGTCAGATAATGTTACAGAAAGCACAAGTGGTGAAACATTTATATTAACACTAAACAACTTCCCCTCTGTAACAACAACTGTAACTTTATTTGATGAGACTGAAGCTGAAACACAAGACCCTCAACCTTTATTAATATCTCCAACTGGATATGATAGTGTTAATGGAGCTTGTGCAGTTAATGCAACAGAGACTGTTTATTATGGACTACTTCCTAATCAAACATTTGGTAATGGTGTTACATTATATCAAAGTGATGCATTACAAACTCCTTATTCTGGTGGAGGAAAGTATTTTAAAATAAGCACTAATCACAATGGAAGAATTGGAGTAAATAATAACGGGGAGCTTACTAATTATGTTGAGTGTGTTGCAGAAGGAACTACAGAGACTGTTGAAGAGTCAAATACAGTTCCTAATAACGCAGTAGTTTCATCTAATTATGTTACCGTAGCTGGTAATAATGGAGCTAATGCTTGTGCTTTAACAGCAGATATTGATGTATATTATAATGGTTCTATTACAGAAGGTGCTTCTTTGTTTACAGTAAAAGATGCTAATAACAACTTGTCAAGTCCTTTTGGAGGAACTGACAACTGGTATAAATTAATATTATATGATACAAACAATAATCCACAAGAACACTATGCAAGAGTATATAGTTATCCTCCAGGATATGTTTCAGGAATTTTTGTTTGTTCTACTGAAGAAGAGCCAGATACTACAATCACTTTAGCTCCTAAAGTAACAATTAATATGTCAAGTGATGATGGAAACAACATAGCCTTTGCTTATGTTTCACAAAGAGTAGAATTAACAGCCATAACACAAAACATAACTAACCCATCTTATCAGTGGCAAAAAGGAAGTTCTCAAGGTAATCTATCTGATATATCTGGACAAACACAACAAAATTTAGTAATTAATGAGATTGGTGGTGGAGGTGAAACTCAAACTACAACAGGAGTTGTATATTACAACTGTAAGGTGAGTGGAACAGGAGTAACAGATGAAAAAGCAGATACTGATGAAGTTTTAACTTGGCAAGATAGACCAAGTTTTGCAACAACTTTTGTGTCATCAGGTTCTATTGACCCAGTGAACTATGGTGCTTGTAGTGGCTCCGCTGTTACGATATATGGGAATAGAGATTCTTTAACTAACTTTTGTGTTCCATCTGCAACATTTTTCTCTAATCCTCAAGGTAGTTCATCACCATCATTAAGTACGGGATGGTATGCTTTTAATGACGGAACAAACCATAACTTAAGATATATAGAAGCAAATGGGATACCTGCTACAGGGTGTGTTACTGGTGGATGTACAGAAACTCCTGACCCAACGCCATCACAACCAACTGCAGGTTATGCAACAATACAGAAATGTCCTAATCAACCAAATGCTGGAATAGTATTTGATGTGGCTTTTGATGGATTTACAAGAGATGCTAACCAAATTGTACAACTAACTGACTTTGCAGGAAATGGAACTTCAAGTGGTTGTTATGAAATAACACAAGTATATGTAACTTTATCTAACTGGGATTACACGCTTTCAAGTGATGAGTTTGTTAGATTACAGCCTTATGGTTCTTGTACCGAGTGTGTTGGAGATATACAAGTAGAAGAAGAAGTTATTGTTGACCCTAATAAATATTATGGAGCATACAGACAATGTAACAATGAATCTGCTCCTCTATTTTATGTTGTTTCAGACTCGGAAATATCTAATGTTACAAGAACAGGAACAAACACAGAAACCTGTAGGCATCTTGTTTATGAGTTACATAACAATCAAGGAAATATTGCTGCATTTAGTGACAGTGCTTACGTTTATGAAGATTTATTTTTTACTGAATTTAATGATTGTACTACTTGTTTAGAAGGTGATACAATTACTCCTGACCCTCTTGCATATTTTAGACAATATAATAATTGTGACGGAAGTGGTGGATTTATTATTGCAGGAAGCACAACTGATTTGGATGCTACTGGGCATTGGCCTGCTGTAGTGGAATTTGGAGATATATGTTATAATGATGGAGGAAACACATCAACTACTTCAAATAGAAATATAAATGATTTAGTAACATATACAGATTGTGAAGCTTGTGGATATGTTCCGCCAGCACCTGAAGACCCTATTGGTTTTGAAACAAATGTAATTAGAATAACAAGTACAACTTTTACAACGATAACAAATGCTTGTGATAGCACCACATTAAGTTTTCCTACTACTTTATATTATACAGGTTTTCTTGGAGATGGAACACAGTTATATTCTGATTCAGCATTAACAAGAGTTTATGCACCTGCATCATCTAACTTTTACAAGTCAGAAGATTCTTATTATTTTAAAATAGGAACAGGTACAGGAAATCCTCGTGGAGAAATATATATCTTTGGTCAGTGTGGTGATATAATATAAGTTGTAATACTATATTACTTTTTTTGGTTATACATATAAATAATTAATATGGCTGTATTATCTACTTCTAAATTAGATTTGTATTGTTGGACAGGAAGCTATACAGATATACCGTCTGCTCCTCAATATACCATATCTAAAACTAACCCTGATTCTAATAACACAATTAGATTTGAAATATCTGAACTTGTTCAGGATTATATAAATGTTATATTTAACAATAATTACACAACAGGAAATATAAAAACTACTTGTTGGTTTTATTATATAAAAAGAAATACATATACAGATAGAGATGCACAAGAAATAAATGGTTATGGAATAGGAACAAAAGGTTATACTTACTTTGAAGATGGAATAAATTCAGCATTAAGTACATCAAAACTATTTACAAATACATATATTTATTTACCAGAAAGTCAAACTATAAATATACCTATATATATTGGTCCTGGTGGAGTAAATGTTGTCAGATTCTTTACAAAAGACTCATTCGGTAATGAAAGCGTTGCTAAAACAAATAGTTTTCAATTACTATTAAATACACCAACATCTGAAGACTCTAATGATTACATACAATATGTTTCATCTGATGTACAAGCAAGTAAAATAGAAATACAATCAGTAAACACTTCTGCTTCAACATATTCGGCTGCCACATCAAGTGCAATAGAAACAGTTTATCCTATTTATACTTGTGAACCTAAATACACTAATTATAAAATATCATTTATAAATAAATTTGGTGTAATACAGGATTTATGGTTTAATAAGAAAAGAACAGATGATTTAAGTGTAAAAAGAGATAGTTATGACACAAACATAATATCATCTTCAACATCAGCAGTAAACTATAATACATATAATCCAAGCTCGGTTGTTCAAGATGTTACATCTAAAAAATCATTGACATTAAATACTGGTTTTCTAAAAGAAGAATATAATGAAGTTATAAGAGAGTTGTTTCAGTCCGAAGATGTGTGGATTAGAGAAAACAATAAAACATTGCCAGTAAAAATAAAAGATTCAGATTTTACATATAAAACACATCTAAACGACAAACTTGTAAATTATACTGTTCAATTTGAATATGGTTTTGACAGTATTAATGCAATTAGATAATGAAACAAAAAGTACAGCTTTTTATAAATAATGAAGAAGTAGATGTTTTTCAGGATGGGTCTATTACAATACAGTCATCTATAAAAGATGTAAAAGATCCTGGTAAAATATTTACTGATTTTAGTAAAAACTTTACTTTACCTGCTTCAACTAATAATAATAAAATATTTAAACATTATTACAATTATGCTATTGATGTAGTAGATAGTGGAGGTTTTGATGCATCTGTTGCACAAGAAGCGAGGATAGAAATAAATAGCAGAGTATTTAGAGAAGGTTATATTATGCTTGAAGGTGTAGATCTTAAATACAATAAACCTTCAGTGTATAGAGTTACCTTCTATGGTAATCTTAGATTCTTAAGAGAGAAATTAGATAACACTAAATTAAAAGCATTAACGTTTCTTAAAAACTTCTATATGAACTATCAGGCAGTAGGCACTGACAGTTTATATGAATTTTTAACATCATCAAAAAACATTACAGATGAATTTGGCACTACACACACACAACCTTTAGTTGTTCCTCTTATCACACACACAGAAAGATCTTATTACAATAGTGATGAATATGATGCAGTTACTAATCCTGGTGGATTTTATGGACAATTTGCAGATGGTAATTTATATTATGATTCAGGAAATTATCCTCCTGGACCATCAGGTGAAGAAAAATATAATGGAGTAAGTTGGGATCAGTTAAAACCAGCTATTAGAGTTGATATAATAATAAAAGCTATAGAAGAATTATTGTCTGAAGGTGATGAAACAGTTTCCTTTTCTACTGACTTTTTTAATTCAACAAATTTAGATTATTATAATCTATATATGTGGCTTCATCAAAAAGAAGGTAAGATAGTTGCTAGGGAGGAAGAAGGAAAAGTAACCACACTGATAGATAAATTTATTATAGGAAAATCAATAAGCCTTTTAAATGGTACAAGTGCAGTTGGATTTTCAGCTGAATTTATAAATTCTTCAGGAATAGGAAGTGGTGCTGCTGCAGATAAAGTAAAAATAACTATTAATAGTCCTAAAGTAGATACTGTTCTTGCAAGACTAAGTCTTGTTAGTTCAGACACTACAACTAAATATGATGTAAGAATAGAAAGAAATGGTGTTACTTATAAAGAATTTACACAAGAAGTACAAACAGGTACTACAGATTATTTAGAAACAGAATTAGATGAAGGCACTTATACATTTACAGTTATAACTGAATCTGGTGCAAGTATAAATTTTGATTCAGGTTTTGAATTAAGATTGATTGCAAGAATAGGTAGAGATTATTTTGATGGAAATATAAGTGTTCCTGACATTGTTAGAACAGCATCTAATTTAACTACTAATTCTACAGGTGTTTTTTATACAACAGAAAACTTACCAGATATGACTGTTCTTGAATTTTTATCAGGATTATTTAAAATGTTTAATCTTGTAGCTGAAGTAAGAAATGATTCATTAACACAAAAGACTATAGTAGTTAAGACACTTGATGATTTTTATACATCTTCATTAACTGAAATAGATTTAACAAGAAATATAGATATATCTTCAAGTAGTGTTAACAGAACTTTACCATTTACAAAAATTACATTTGAATACGAAGACACAGATTCTTTACTTGCGAAACAACATAAAGAAGTTAATGGTATAACTTGGGGTGGTGAAGATGCAGATGTAAAAGGAGATAGTAAGTATGAAAAAGAATATACTATAAAACCTCCTTTCGGTCATATGAAGTTTGAAAGATTAAAAGACGATAATACAGGAGACTTTTCAGATGTGCAAGTTGGTTTCAGTGTAACAAAATCTAATGAAGATGATGCATCTGGAACACAAGAAAAATATAATCCTTATATTGGGAAACCAGTTTTATTTTATCCTATACTTATTACAGGAGATACAATACCATATGTGTATAATAATAGATCTGCAAATACAACAGCAACTTCTTATTTTATACCAAGTAATGCTGTTGATACACAAACATCAGCAACAAATCATTTTGGAGCAGAAAAAAACGAATACAATGTTAATGTAGAAGGTTCTGAAAGTTATACTGATAATTTATTTTCACAATATTATAAAAATTATATATCATCCGTATTTAGCAAGTTTAACAGACTAACTAAATTAAAAGCTGTATTAACGAATGCTTTTATAAGCAACTTTTCTCTTGCTGATACCGTTGTTTTATCTGGAGAAAAATATAATATAAATAAAATAAATTTAGACATAGTAACAGGTAAAGCTAACTTAGAATTAATCTCAACATATACAGCTATCAGTTATTTATGTCTTCCATCTTTATTTGAGGTAAGAGTAGAAGCTATAACAGGAGGATATTTATATATATTTAGTAATAAATATGGTGTCTATCAGATAGCTACAGGAGTTTACATTTTCAGCAATATACCAGATACACATCCTATTGCTTTTCATAATAACGGTAAAGAATCATTAATCAGTTATACAGGAACTGTTAATGGAGGAACTAAAACAGGTCTTGATGGAAATACATATACATATTATTCTGGTGATGTAACAGTAACAGTAAATGGTGACTTTGGAACTATTAGTTATGAGTGTTATCATCACGGATATATGGGTGGTGAAAACAATTTAACTTATAATGTAAGTTGTGCAGTAGCACCAACTCCACCTCCTGTAACAGGAACACTAACAGTAGATTCAACAGATATAACAGTAGATAGTGCATTAATAACAGCAGATCAAACAGACGAATAATGATTAAATTAATAATAGAACTATTAAAGACAGATAATTTTTATGGAGTTAATCCTTATATAGACATTGCTAAAGGAAAGTATAAAGCTCCTTTAACAATACAGGAAGCAAAAAATGTAATTAAACGTAGGTGGTATGGCAGATAATAAAAGAATAATATATACTATAGAGGTCAACGATCAAGGTAAGATGAAGGTTGATGGTCTTACAACTGGATTCGTAAATGCTTCTGGTGCTGTAAAAAAGCTAAACCAAGATTTAATTACACAGGGTAATATAATGGAGGACAATGCCAAGAAGAACCAGAAGATGATAGATAAAACTGGTTTGGCTGGAGCAACTCTTGTTGAACTTGGTCGTACTATTTCAGATTCTAACTATGGTCTTAGAGGTATGGCTAACAACATATCGCAATTAGCTACTTTAATGACTACATTACTTTTTACTACAGGTGGATTTGTTAATGGATTAAAAGCTCTTACAAAAGCATTTTTTGGTCCTTTAGGTATTATTTTAGCTTTTCAAACTGTAATTGCTTTATTGGAAGGTCAAGCTATAGCTGCTGGGATGGCGAAAAAAGAAGTTAATGCTTTGGCAGATGCAGTTGGTAAAGCTGGTTCAGATTTAAGAACATTTTTATCTCTTGTAGATAGAGGTAATTTGTCACAAAAAGAAATGTCTGACACTGTTTCTCAATTAAATGATAACTATAAAGATTTAAATTTACAGTTAGATGAAGAAGGTGAATTGACAAAAGAATCAAGAGAGCAAATAGATGAAAAGATAATATCTATTCAGAGGTTAGCAAAAGCACAAGCATTACAAGTTCAATTAGAAAAACTATATATAGAAGAGTTAGAAGCAACAGGAGGAAGACTTAAAGATATACAGGAAATTGATGAAGAAAGCTTTCTGCAAAAAGCAGGAAGGCTCTTGATGGGTGAAATAGAAAAACTTAGAATTTGGGATAAAGACAGAGCAAGAACTCAAAATGAGTTTATAAAAGTAAACAGAAACAGAAGATTAAAAAACATAGAGGAAGGTTTTGCTGAAGAACAAAAACTAAGGAATAAAAACATACAAAACATCCTTAAACAATTAGAAGACTTTGAGTTATCAAATGAAGCTTTTGGTGATCTTGAAGGAGATAAAGAAAGAGAAAGATTAAAGAGATTAGCAAAGCTTAGAAAGAAATATATAGAAGATGCTAAAATAGATGATAGACTCTATAAAGACGAGCAATTAGAGCAAGAAAAACTATTAGTGTTAGAGCAGGCAAATATAGATAAAGCTGGAAAAGATATATTAATTGCTATAGAAGAAGACTTTAATCAAAGAATAGAGGCTGCTAGAAACTCAAGAAGAGAAAAAGAAGCAAAGGAAAGGGAAAGAGACATATTAAGGAGTATTAGATATGCTAATGAACGTATTAAAATTGAACAGAATAGGTTAAAAGCTGAACAAAATATACAAATGCAAAAGGTTGGGTTTGCTCAACAAGTTGCAGATATATTAGGAGGGATTGCTAAAGATGGGTCAACTCTTGCAAAAGTAGCTCTTGCATTAGAAAAAGGTGCAGCTATTGCAGATATTATTATAAAAGCTCAACAAAGTATAGCAACTCAAACAGCAGCTACACAAGCAGCAAATTTACAAGCAACAGCAGCTTATGCTTCTATACCATTTATTGGTCCTACTATAGCAGGTATTCAAATAGCCTCAAATCAAGCTATGTTGGCAAAAGGAGTTGCTGCAACTAAAATAAGTGCAGGTTTATCAGTAGCTTCTATACTTGCTACATCTTTAACATCAAAAGGAGGAGGAGTGCAAGCTCCAGCAGCAGCATCATCTCAAGCTCCAGCAGCACCACAAATACAAGCTCCAGCTTTTAATGTAGTAGGTGCAACACAAGAAAGTCAGTTAGCACAAACAATATCACAATCAGAACAACAACCCATAAAAGCTTTCGTTGTAGCATCTGATGTATCAACAGCACAAGAACTTGAACGCAGTACAATATCAGGAGCTTCTATTGGATAATAAAACAAAATAAACTTAATATGGTTATTTAGATATGGAAAAGATAATAGAACTTATTATAGACGAAGAAAATGAAATTAGTGGTATTGAAGCTATTTCTGTCGTTGAAAATCCAGCAATAGAAGAAGACTTTATTGCACTAAAAGAACATAAAGATATCAAGCTTGCAGAAGTAGATGCAGAACAAAGGATTCTTATGGGTCCTGCACTTATTCCTAATAAGAAGATATTTAGAAAAGGAGAAGAAGATGATTACTATATATACTTCTCTGAAGATTCTGTAAAAAAAGCATCTGAATTATTCTTTATTAAAAGCAAACACCAAAACTCTACATTTGAACATTCATTTGAATTAAGTGATATGTCTGTAGTAGAATCTTGGTTAATAGAAGACCCTAAAAATGATAAAGCATCTGCTTATGGATTTGACCTACCAAAAGGAACTTGGATGGTTTCTATGAAAGTATTAAATGATGATGTGTGGAAAGCAGTAAAAGAAGGAGAAGTAAAAGGATTTTCTATAGAAGGATACTTTGCAGATGGAATAGAAAGACCTAAAGAAAGTATAAAAGAGAACGCTTGTTCTGATTGTTTAAGTGAATTAAATGCAGAGTTTGAATTAGCAGAAGTATTAGCAAGTTTAACAGAAGATGTAGAACTTGAATCTTATGGAGGATATCCACAATCTGCAAAAAACAATGCTAAAAGAGGTATTGAACTAAATGAAAAATTAAATAATAAATGTGCAACTCAAGTTGGTAAAGTTAGAGCTAGACAACTTGAAAAGGGAGAGAATTTTACATTACCTACTCTTAAACGCATATACTCTTATTTGTCAAGAGCAGCTGCTTATTATGATCCAGGCAACAACGAAGCTTGTGGAACTATTTCATATTTATTATGGGGTGGTAAATCAATGCTTAACTGGACAACATCTAAACTAAAAGGACTTGATGCAATCGAAGCTGCATCAGTAATTATAGATGGAAGAGCTGCCTATTCAACACAGGAAGAAGCAGAGAAAGCTGCTGAAGATATAGGTTGTCAAGGTTATCATACACACGAGTACGAAGGAGACGTATGGTATATGCCTTGTGAGGAACACAATCTAAAAGCTCCCTGTACAGAAGGATATGAGCAAATAGGAATGAAAGATAAAGATGGTAGAAAGGTTCCTAATTGTGTTCCAATAAAAAGATGAAAAGAAGAAAGAACGCTACATTAAGTTATTCATCACCAAAAACATCTTCAAGAGGATGTCTTTGTCCTGATGGTAGAACATATTCAACTAAATGTTGTGATGGAACATTAGAAGCACAAGGAATAGGAAGCATACATAAAACAAGTAATTATTTATTACAAGAAGATAGAGATTTAATATTACAAGAAGACAACAGTAAAATAAAATTATAATGGCAGATAAAAAAATATCAGAATTAAGTTTAGTAGCAGCATCAGATTTAGATGGCTCTGAAGTAATAGCAATTGTTCATTCATCAGAAACTAAAAAGACTACAATCTCTAATTTAGAAAATTTAATAGTTACGCATTTAACAGCAACTAATATTACAGTTGTATCAGGAGGTGGTAGTATAGATTTAGATGATTCTGCTTATGATAATGCAGAGATGATTAAATTAAGCTGGTCAGGTGGAAGTGATACTATAGAGATTACTTTGCCAGATGCAACAGCAACAAAAAACTTAAATAGACAAATTAGACTAATAACAGACAGCTCATATACAACAAATACACACGCAGATTTAACACCAATAAGCGGACAAACTTTAGATGGAAGTAGTTCACACTACAGAATTAATAAAGCGTATGAAGGTATAACTGTATGGTGTGATGGTACTGAATGGTTTATTATCCAAGCAAAAGCATCTTAAAAATACAACAAAGTATTTAAAATCAGTAATAATTATAAATAAAGTATCTTATGAAAGCAAGTGAAATTGTAACTAAAATCAAAGATGTTCTTTTATCAACTAATTCAGAAGAAGAAGTAACTACTCCTGAAGTAGAATTAAAAGAAGAAGCTCCTAAAGCTAAAAAGAAAGAAGCTAAAGCGGAGAATAAAGAGGTAGCTCCTAAAGGAGATGGTAGAGTTGAATATTCTGCTGAAGAACCTACTGACGAACTACAAGAGGAAAACTACGAGGAGAATCCAGTAGAAGAAGCTCCTGCTGTAGAATACGCTACTAAAGATGAAGTTTCTGAACTTAAATCTATGGTAGAGAAATTAAGAGGTATGATTGAAGCTAAAGAGGAAGCTCAAGAAGAAGTTCCACAAGAACTATCTGCTGATGAGCCTGCTGAAGCAATTAATCATTCACCAGAAAACGAAGTAAGTGAAAAAATTGGTGTTAGGTTTGCTCCAAACGCAAATAGAAACACTACTTACAATAGAGTATTAAACGCAATAACTAATAATTAAATTAATTTAAAATGGCAACAACAACTTCAATAACTACTACTTACGCTGGTGAATTTGCTGGGAAATATATTTCTGCAGCTTTGTTATCAGGTAAAACTTTAGCAGAGGGGAATATTACAGTAGTACCTAATGTTAAGTATAAACAAGTAATGAAAAAAGTGGCAACAGATGGAATCGTTAAAGACGCAACTTGTGACTTCGATGACACTTCAACACTTACTCTTACTGAAAGAATCTTAACTCCAGAAGAGTTTCAAGTAAACCTTGAGTTATGTAAAAAGGATTTTAGAAGTGACTGGGAAGCAGTACAAATGGGATATTCTGCATTTGACAACTTACCATCTAGCTTCTCTGACTTCTTAATTGCTCACGTAGCAGATAAGGTAGCACAAAGAATCGAAACTAACATCTGGACAGGTACTAACGCAACTACTGGTCAGTTTGATGGATTTATTACTACTTTAGGTGCTGATAGTGACGTTAATGATGTAACAGGTACTGCTTCAACAGCAGCTAACATTATTACAGAGCTTGGTAAAATTGCTGATGCAATTCCAACAACAGTATATGGTTCAGAAGATATGACTATCTACTTACCATCTAATATGTATAGAAACTACATTAGAGCTTTAGGTGGATTTGGTGCTTCAGGATTAGGAGCAGCAGGTACTGACAACAAAGGTACACAGTGGTATAACGGTGGTGCTGGTCTTCAGTTTGATGGTATTCAAATTGCATTAGCTCCAGGATTATCTGACAACGATGCTGTAGCAGCACAAAAATCAAACTTATTCTTCGGTACAGGATTACTTTCTGACCAAAATGAAGTAAAAGTAATTGATATGGCTGATCTAGACGGTTCTCAAAATGTGAGAGTTGTTATGAGATTTACTGCTGGTATCCAGCACGGACTTGGTGGTGAAGTGGTATTATACGCTACATCATAATAAAATAATTGTTCAACTTAAGAAAGGGTAGGTAAGCCTTGAGCCTACCGCCCTTTTTTTATATAAAAAATAAAAAATTATGGCTTGTGATTTATCATTAGGAAGAAAAGAACCTTGTAAAGATGTCGTTGGTGGAATAAAAAACGTATATTTCATTGACTTCGGAGATATGACTTTAACTTTTGATTCAACAGATACAGATGTTATAGAGTCTGTAGGAAGTTCTATTGCTTCTTTTAAGTATGAAGTGAAAGGAAACTCATCTTTAGAGCAAACAGTAAATTCTTCAAGAGAAAACGGAACAACTTTTTATGAGCAAACATTAAATTTAACTCTTCACAAATTAACGAAAGAAGACAACAAAGAATTAAAATTAATGGCTTATGGAAGACCTCACGTTGTTGTAGAAGACTATAATAAGAATTTAATGATTATGGGTCTTGAAAACGGTGCAGATGTATCAGGTGGTACAATTGTAACTGGTGCTGCAATGGGAGATTTAAGTGGATATACATTAACTTTAACTGGAATGGAAACTATGCCAGCTAACTTTATAGAAAAGACAGCTCCTACTGAAGCTGTATCTACTACTCTTACAAACGCAGGATTTGCTACACCAACTGCAGGTACTAACTCTTAAACATAGAGTGTTCTTAAAATAAAGAGGGGACTTTTATAGTCCTCTTTTTTTTTGAACAAGATTAACCTTTATAAGTTATATAGGTATGATAAGATTATCACCAACAACATCATCTCAAACAATTAGTATAATTCCAAGAGCATATACAGTTGCTAGTGATTTATCTATGGTTATCGTAGAAGACGGTACAAGAAAAACTCAAACTATAAATAGTATTACATCTTCTTTATCATCTAATGGTAATTACTTGCAGATGTCTGTGGCTTTTAGTATTTTAACAGCTGAAAACAGCTATTCTTTTGAGTTAAAACAAGGAAGTACTTTATTATATAGAGGTAAAGCATATTGTACATCACAAACAGATAATACAACAGACCACACATTAAATAGTAATAAGTATAATGAATATGTTGGAACAGATACAGATGACCAAAAATATATTGTAATATGAGCAAAGTAAAAGTAATAAACCTATCAGGTTACGAAGTGCCAAGTATAAAAGAATCAACTAGATATGATTGGGTTGAATATGGTGATAACAATAACTATTTTGGGGACATAATAGATAGATATACAGGTAGTCCAACAAACTCAAGATGTATAAACGGTATTACAGATTTGATTTATGGTAGAGGATTAAACGCAACAGATTCAGAAGATAATGCTCTTCAGTTTGGACAAATGCAACAAATACTTAAAGATGTAGATGTAAGAAGAATTACGGGAGATCTAAAGTTATTAGGTCAAGCATCTATACAAGTTGTATATAACAAAAGGAAAACAAAAATAATGCAGTTAAAGCATTTTCCTACAGAAACATTAAGAGCAGAGAAAGCAAAAGATGGTCAGATAAAGGGGTATTATTATCATCCAAAATGGAGTGAAATAAAGCCTTCTGATAAACCTAAAAGAATACCAGCATTTAAGTTTGGTAAAAAAAGTGAAAATGTAGAGATATATTGTATTAAGCCTTACAGAGCAGGTTTTTATTATTACTCTCCTGTAGATTATCAAGGATGTTTACAGTATTGTAATTTAGAAGAAGAGGTTTCTAATTATCATATCAACAACATACAAAACGGATTACAACCTTCTTTATTATTAAACTTCAACAATGGTATTCCAGGTGATGAAGCACAAGAAATGATAGAAAGAAAGATCTATGAAAAGTTTAGTGGTAGTTCAAACGCAGGTAGATTTATATTAGCATTTAACGATAATGTAGAAAATCAGTCAACTGTTGAACCTATTCACTTACCTGATGCACACGCACAATATGACTTTTTAGCTAAAGAGTCAAGAGAAAAGATAATGATTGGTCACGGTGTTGTTTCTCCAATACTTCTTGGTATTAAAGATAATACTGGTTTTGGTAATAATGCTGAGGAATTAAGAACAGCATCTGTTTTGATGGATAACATTGTAATAAGACCATTTCAGACCCAACTAATCAACTCATTTAATGAGCTGTTATCTTTTAATGGTATAAACTTAAACTTATACTTTGTTACTCTACAACCAATTGAGTTTACAGAGCTTGATAATATTGAGACAAAGATTAAAAGAGAGGAAGAAACTGGTGAAAAACTGTCAAGTGAAGAGAAAAATGACTTTACAGATGAAGAAGGGGATGATTTACTAAATCAGTTAGAAGAATTAGCTGAAAAAGTAGATGCAGATGACTGGGAATTAGTACATACAGAGAAAGTAGAAGACACAGAGAAAGAATTTGATTTTACAAGTCTTTCTATGCCTACTGATAAAGATGCTAAACCTAATAAGGTCTCATCACAAGATAATTCAACATATAAGGTTCGTTATTCTTATGGTCCTATAAGAAAATCACCTAATAGCAGACGTTTTTGTCAAAGAATGGAGCTTATTAGTGAAAAAAACTTAGTATTTAGAAAAGAAGATATAAATATGATGTCTTTTAAAGGAATAAATAAAGAATTAGGTCATAAAGGACAGAACTATTCATTATTTAAATATAAAGGCGGTGTAAATTGTCAGCATTATTGGGAAATGAAGGTGTATAAGAAGAAGGTTTCAGATAGTAACCTTGTTAGTGAGTCAGAAGCAATAAAAGATGGCTTAAAAGAGCCTAAAAACCCTTCAGAGATAGGAATTGCACCTAAAGATATGGCAAACAGAGGACATCATCCAAATTATAAGAAATGAAAGCATTATTTATAACATTAGAAGAATTAAAAAGAAAGTCTATTATAGATGGAAATGTAGATACTGATAAACTGATACAATTTGTAGAAGTAGCTCAAGATACATATATACAAACACAATTAGGTACAGCTTTATATAACAAACTACAATCAGATGTAATTGCTAGTTCTTTATCTGGAGACTATTTAACACTTGTAAACACATATTTAAAACCAATGCTTATTTGGTTTAGTCAATCAGAATATATGAAATATGCAGCATTTCAGATTAGCAATGGAGGTGTATTTAAACATAGATCAGAAAACAGTGATTCAGCATCACTTGAAGAGATAAACAATTTAGTACATCAAGCTAAAACCACTGCAGACTTTTATACACAAAGATTTATTGATTATATGGATTCAAACAGTGAGCTGTATCCTGAATTTATAACGAATCAAGATGGAGGAATGTATCCAGAGA
>Ga0208899_1001475_pt1 | contig 16594 bp, 13 predicted proteins | sample VirMetDEL_Nov_24_FD_184518 | JGI IMG/M metagenome (GOLD analysis project Ga0208899, IMG submission 184518) | Aqueous microbial communities from the Delaware River and Bay under freshwater to marine salinity gradient to study organic matter... | ecosystem: Environmental > Aquatic > Marine >... | reverse complement strand
GAAACGACAAAACATTTTGTAACTTTTATATTATACGTAATGACCGCAAGCAAGCTTGGAGAGTAAAGGACTACCAACTTACCAAGGAATGTGCAAAAGAGGTATGGTTATCTAACGCAGGACGCTATGAATATTTTTTTAACATACCGTATCAAGAAGCAGAACTAGTAAACTTAGTATAAGGAGATTGCATATGAAACATTTAACTCGCAAACAACGTGGCCTTGGCAAGTATGATGCACCGTTAAAATTTCAACACGAGAAAGGTTACAACGATTTTAAACATGGGCGAGTGTTTAATCCATTCCATAAAGATACTATGCAGCATCGGGAATGGCTACGTGGGTTTAATAAAGCCTACTTTGAGCAACTAAAAAGGGTAAAGGAGTATGAACTTAAAGCAAGAGGCAGAGCAGTTTCTGAAGGAGAAGTACGACATGGTTGATTTTAATTCATATCAAAGGTCAGCCGTTACTACAGCAATCTATCCCGATCAACATAAGATTACCTATCCTGCATTAGGCATGGCAGGTGAGGCAGGTGAGGTAGCCAACAAGGTAAAAAAACTTATTCGTGATGGACCAGATAAAAGACCTGACACATGGCGAGAGGACATAGCCAGTGAAATAGGAGATGTACTGTGGTACTGCGCTGCACTGGCTGACGATCTTAACTTAACGTTAGGTATGATAGCCTCACAGAACTTAGCCAAGCTACAGAAGCGTAAGGATAAGGGAACACTAGGTGGAAGTGGAGACACTAGGTAAAAAAAAATGGGGAGCTAAATGCTCCCCTTTGTTTAGCGTAGGTTCTGTCCTACTTGCGTTATCTGTTGTACCGTCATAGGATCTGTCATATCTGCCTTGCCCCTCAGTATCTCAGTCTCGTACAGAACTATGGCTCGTCTACGTATTTTCTTTGGTAGTCTATTAAACTCTATATAAACTCTAGCCTCTTCCTCTAGCTCTGCTGCACTTGCCTCTCGCATAGATGTTTTAAACGTATTTAAATCTTTTTCAAACTGGTTGAGTACAGTAGAGTCAAAGTATTCATCAAATGTTCTACCTGCTTTTTGTTTATCTGGCATAGTAGTCCAAAGACCTCTGAGATAATCCTCTTCATTCTTTATATGAGGAACGTATGACTTTAGAAACTCTCTAATGTTTCTATTCATTATACGTTTCTGTTGTGGAGATTGGGAATACGCCCCTAATTTAAATTCGTTATATCCTCTACGTTTTAAATAGTCTGCATATTCTGGATCAGCATTAAAGAAATTTAAACCTGCAAACAAACGAGCAGCTACACGTTTACGTTCTGCGTTTTCTGTCATAACAAACTCACGTGTAGGTAGTTCTTTTTCAAAAGAATATCTCTGTTCAAATGGTCTTGTAAAGTTATCAACAAAAGATGCCGACTTATCTAGTGTAGGCTCTTCCGCATTATCTAAATATTCATTTCCCATATGACCAGTCACACGTGCAGCATCAATTAATTGTGCGTAAGGCACTACGAAAGTAGAGAAGTAATTACCTAATGCTGCACCAGACCGCTTAACAGTTGTCGCATTTATCTCTGCCCCAGAAAATACTGTAGATACTATATCGTCAAGCATGTATCCTGACATACCTGTTCTAAAGTTTGTACCTGTAAGAACTTCTACTATTTCATTTGGATTATTCTCTACCCATTTTTCAAGCATATTTTTTTTAGCTTGCTGCGTCATCTCGCCTATCAATAGCAGAGGACGTAATGGGAACAATGGTGTAGTATCAAGAACATTACCATCATCCATAGTCATTTTAGTATAGTCAGCAGGTGCATCTTCTTGACCTCTATACCAGATACCTGCGCTGATAAGTAATGCACCCTGCATATTTTTACCTATCATGTCACGCTCTTTACGTGAGAAAGCCCTACGTGCTTTTTTAATATCTTCTTCAGTTACTTTTGCAAGCATTTCATCTGTTACCTCATTGAGAGGTCTTGCATTTTGTTCAGCCGCTATTTGTTTTTTAAAATCTTGTAAATTAGTTCTACTTGTAATAGCTTTCTTCATAAATCTATATACAGGAATTGAACTACCTACACCATACTGAGCTATTAATTCCATACTTTTAAACATAAACCTTGGAAAAGGCAATACTGTAGTAAGACCATTACGAACAATAAAAGTATTCAAACTACGAAACAAAGGAATGTCTGGTTCATTTGCATATGTTAAATCTAAAGCATTGTACATAGCTTCATCTGCTATGTCTATTATAGATCGTGATCCTTCAGGTCTTACGCTAGATGCATCAGTCATAACATCTCGTATTTTACCTTGGTTAAGAGTTTCTACTAGATCTATTCCCCAATCTCTTTGTACAAGACGTTCCATGTCTGATAAGAACATACCATTTCGCAGCATAAATTCTTGCCACCTGTTAGGTACATTTAAATAATAAGCAGCGTCTTCACCACGAGACACTGCAAAGTCTACAACTTTACCTGCTGTTGACTCTGCGTTACCTCTACCCATTCGAGCTTGTAAGTCTGCCATCTGATTATAGAAACGATCTAAGTTATCCACCAATTCAGGTTGGTTCATTAGTAACTGTGTGTATGCTTTGGCTGATCTTTGAGTTGTAAACATTAAGTTTAAATGTCTGAAAGATCCTCTCCAATTTTCACCTGAGATAGCAGCTTTACCAAACGCACCTATGCCACCATTCTCATAAGCAACTAGAGCGTTATCCATAAGCTTGCCTATACCTTCCATAGGAGCACGAATAACACCAGACAATAAGTTTCTACTTGCAGTAGCTAACTGAGACACCATCATACCACGCCTAATATTTTCTATACGCATTACGGTATCTCGTATTCTGCCTTGCTCTTCTAATAGTTTCTTTTGTTTTAATGCCTCTTTTTGTGTTAAGGGTCTAGCTCGTCTTATCTGAGATAATCTGTTTAAAGTTTTACCTGCCTCAGAACCTGATCCAACTACAGTCATAACGTAGTCTTCAAAACTTAATCCATATTTAGCTAATACATCTAATAGTTCTTGACCACCTATCATTTCTCCTTGTACTGTTAAATCAAATAAATTATCTATAACTTTATTCTGATCATTCCATAAGCCAAGACCTTTAGACTTACTCATATCTCTAAGATCAGCAGCTACAGATACAAGTGCGTCAAACTTTTCTGGTTTAAGAACTGCTGAGAACATCTCTCCTTCTGACATGGAAAGATTAACTGCATCAGATATTTCTAATGCATCCTCTCCAACGCCAAACAATACATCTCTAAATTGTTTTTGTCTAACTGATGTTAGTTTTTTCAATCTTTCTTTTGATACAACACGTGCTAATGTAGGGTCTATCTCTAGTTTACCATTAACTTCTTTAGATATTTTTACATTTTTCATACCATCTCTTTGCAGACCATTCTCAAATTCTTCTATCAATGCTTCTGCAATAAATCTATTTCTTCTAGCTGTTCCTTCTGCTCTAGACTTCTGCTCTTCTAGTTCTATCTCTGTGTTTGCTTTAGCTCTACTGATGTCATACTTCTTACGCCAAGCAACACGTTCCTTCTTTACTACCTCAGTATCTGGCATACTAGATGGTGGCGGTATGTCTTCACCATTTTTTATTTTAACAAAGTCTTCTGCCTCTTTCTTTAGATTGCTTTCCATTACTTCTATTTCATCAGCAGCTTCATCTAAACTTTCTAAAGTTTCTTTACTTACTTCACCATTCTCAACTAGTTCTTCTTTTGCTTTCTTTGTACCACGTGCAAATTTATATGCGGCAGTTACACCTTCAAACACACCACCTAAAATAAAGCCCTCACCTGCGTTACGCAAACGGTTTTGAAATGCCGCTGCGTCTTCGTCTTGGGCAAGAGCTTCTGTAAATGTATTCTTCAAGAAGGGAAAGTCTTCATTTATCATATTAGAAATATTTCCCTCAAAAGGATCAAATGCAGTTGCATCTGCTATTGCGCTGTTAGCAAATGAACCCTTGACACCTTTCAGTCCAGTAAGTCTTCTAGATAATACAAATCCTGTGGCAAACTGAGACATACCCTCAACCAAAAATCCAATGTTGGTTTCTGTATCGGGTATTGCTTCTTCTGCTGCCTCAGAAATATATTCTGTAGCACCTATTATACTATCTTTTAATCCTGCTTCACGTACACGATCACGATTCCAGTACTCTACTGTGGGTAATAAGCTGTCTGGATTATCTCTAAACACAAGTCTACCGACATTGAAGAAGTCTTCTATAGTTTCCCCTGTCTCTTCAAAAAATTGTGCGGTTTCACCTACAGCTAATGCAGCACCCTCACCTACAGCAGTAATCAACTCTTGAGGTTTATCTAAGATAGTAACATTTTCTTCTTCAGCTTCAAAATGAGAAGCTTCTGGATCATCTGGATTATCTGCTACTATTCTTTTATCTGCTTCTACTGTTTGAGAATCATCTATTAGAGGTGTATCTACTGTCTCAATAGTAAATTCATATTCTTCTTTTTCCATCAAAGCCTCATTCTAAATCATAGGTTAAATACTTGCTACCATTTCTTAGTACGTCTGTATTTACAGCTACTCGTGTAGAACCTCTGCCATCAGTAATAATTACAGTAACTCCTCTTTTAGGTTTAATTTTATTTTTTTCAAAAAAAGATTCTGTTTGAGCTAAAGTAGGCATAGGATTTTTTCCAGTATTTACATAAAGTATATCAGGTCTATTTACTATTTCACCACCTGTGCCAGAGTCTTTACCAAATAATGAACCAGTTTGAAATTCTCTTGCAAGCTCAGTAGATTTAGATCTTAGATTTTGTTCTGCTGCTGCTAGTTGCTGTTCTATAAAAGGTTTTACATTAGCAGTAAGTTTAGGGTTATCATATCCTGCTATTGAATTTGACATTCTTACTGCAGCATCTAAATCCATAATAGATCCAAACATAGGATCGCCTTGTGTTTTTGCTATTATCTGTCCTATGTCTCCAGTTTCCATACCTGCATCACCTATAGCTTGACCTCTCATGGTAGTAAAGAAAGTCAATGGACTTGAAAATACTTCCTCAACAGTTTCTGGGTCTGCTTTATTTATTGCGTCTAGAATAGATTTTTGTTTTTGGTTTGCTAACGATAATGCGTTTGCATTTCCATCTTCTATTGCACTCATTATTTCTAAAGTATTTAATCCTAACAGATCATCTAAATCTTTAGCTTCATTCTGTCTTATATCTTTACTTAGTCTTTCAAAGTCAAATGTTATAGTAGGTGTAGTAGGTAAAGCTTGTTTTGTTTGATCACCTACACCTATCGTTGCTTTATTTAAATCTTCTGTAGCTGCTTGTATATTATTTTTATTTACAGATAAATAATGTCTACCGCTACGTCCTGCAGCATTGGCTGTATTACCCAAGTTAATGGCTTGCATTAAATAGCCTTTACCTCTTTTAGCTATTGCGGCAGCGTCCTCTGTTCCAAAATGAAACACAGCTTGTTGCATTAGGTTTTCTAATTCTTTTTTCTCTGCTCTTTCCTCTTTAGCTATATCAGATTGTGAAGTTAAATCCATTCTTCTTTTGTATTCAGCTTGCTGATACTCACGCTCTTCTTTCAAAAGCTTTTCTTCTTGAAGTCTTTCTTCTTCTTCCTCTATACTTTTAACAAGTTGAGTGGAAGCACCCATTAAAAATCCACCTAGATTAAATGCCATTACGCTCTCCTCGCCATTAGACCTTTAGGTTCAGCCTCTTCTAGCGGCTCTTCTACAGGTTCACTTGTATCTCGCTCTTCTGCCTCTTTTATCTCTTCCATTTTCTCAGGTACTTTACGCATAGCAACAGCTATCTCAGAGTCACTAATGTTATCTTTATCTTTACGTGGCTCTAGTCCTGATTTATACTCTGCATTTTCTGTGTCAGCTAAGTAGGCAAGCATCTCTACTAGTACAGGTGTTACAAGTATACCTACATCAATAGTATGTTTACCTTCCATAGTGCCACCCATTTGTAATGCCTGTGCAATTGTTGTAAGAGGAACACCCATTTCCATAACATTTAATAAATCTTGTTTTACATCTGGGTTTAATATTCTTGGCGCATAATAATCCAATGCCTCTTCTACAGTATTGTATTGAGGTGGATGTTGCCAAGGTGTAGCACCTAGTTCTGATGTAAGACTCATCCCTGCAATGGGAGCTTCAAACATTCCTTCTCTACTTTCCATTACATAAGATTCCTTCTAGCTTCTTGTACTTGTTTAAATGCATCTACTATTTCATCGTAAGGTTGCATCTTTTTGTTTGTCTCTTCTTTTTGCATAGATACATCACGTCTTAAAAGACCACCTGTTTTTTGTACAGGCTTGTTTGCCTTTTTATTATTGTACGAATCTCTAAGTACTTTTGCATACATTTTTATAGCAGGGTTTTCTCTATACTTCACGATAACCATCCTCCTAAAATACTATCACCTAAATCACTTGTTAATACTTTAACAATAGCAGAACCAAATCCTGCAGATGAATCAAAATCTCTTTGTGCTTCTGCTCTATCTGATGCACCTTCGTTTATCAGTTGTTGCACAGCAATATTATTTAATCTTTGTGCTTCATTCTCTGAAGCTTTAAATGCAAAGGTCATCTGATCGTTATACAACTGCCACAAATTATTATATGCAGTATTAGATATATCTAATGTTTGTATTGCATTTAATTCATTAGCTCTATTTACTGCAGCAGTATCTGCTGTTGCTATTTCTCTACGCCATTGTGCATTTGACTGATCAATTATTAATTGGTTCTGTGCGTTAAACTGATCACGTTGATTGTTTATTTCTGCATTAAATCTTTCCACAACGTTTGCTTGACCTGCATTAAACTGTGCCTGTGCATTAGCTTGAGTTGCGTTAAACTGTGCAGCAGTAGATTGTAAACTTGAAAAGAATTGATCTACTTGATTTTGTGATGAAGCATTAAACTGTTGTGCAGCATTGATAGCAGCTTGATCTGTAAATAATGCTTGAGTAATTTGTTGAGACTTAAACAATTCCATTTGTTGTGCATTAGATAGGTTAGTAAGATCAGCCTGTAAAAAGTTCTGTGCATTTTGTACAGCAGCTTGTTGTCTATTACTTAGATTAGCCATGTCCATGTTAGCTAATGCAGATGCTTCTGCCATTACCATTGCTTGTCTATTAGATAAGTTATTTAACTCCATTGTATTTGCAATACGAGAGTTCTCTAAAGCTACCTGTTGTTCTGCACTAAAGTTCATATTAGCTACGTCTGCTATTTTAGCTGCATTAGCTACTCGTGCTTGAAACCCTTGATCAAACTCTTGACCTAAGAACTGCGCTCTTTGTTGTGCAGCAAGTATAGCACGTTGTTGTCTGTTTGACAAGTTCTGTTGTTCAAATTGTGCAGTTACCTGTGCGTCCATTTGTGCAATAGGTAGTGCAGCTTCCATAGCTGCTTGTATAATAGCCTGACCTGCCATGCTAGATGCACCTACACCACGTGCAGCCATCGTAGCTGTAGCGGCTCTCATTGATCCTGCTGCCCAAGCAGGTGTATTACCACCCTCAAACTGAGCCATTAGACCTTCTAGTTGTCCTGCTACTGTAGCTTGCTTAGTAGGTGTGGCAGTCGCAGCTTCTACTTCTTCTGTAAATTTCTTAGCTACCTCTGCATTAGCAACTTCAGAAATAAGTTCACCACTTTGTATCTGTCGTTGTACAGGGTTGTTCATTAATATACCTGTACCTTGAGCAGCTTGTAAATTGTCTAATGAAGTACCAGTTTGTTGTGCTGCTGTAATAGTAGACACTTGATCTAATTGTGCAGCCTGTCTTTGTTCAGCAGCATTTTGTACTGCACCTGTTGCCTCTACAGGAGACATAAGATTAGCACCTGTAAACTGTGGCACAAAAGCTTGACTAGTTTCAGCCATAGCTGTAGGCAATGCTAATGATCCACTAATCTGACCAGAGTAAGGTGATACTACTTGACCTTGTTCTAGTTGTGTACCTACAGGAACAATAGTAGAACCAGTAGGTAAAGCAGGTTGAGTTGCTCTTCCCACAAATGTTTTAGGAACATCTGCTACACCACCTAAAGATGTAGTGGTAGCTTGTGGTATAAACTGTTGGTTAAGAACACGTGGATCATATTGTTGTAATGATACCGTTGTACTTTGTGGCTGACCACCTTCATTAAACTTTTGTACATAACCACCTTCTGCCATTTGTTTAGCACTCTCTGTATACTTATCCATTTGTTCTTTCTTTTCTGGATTTTCTTCTAAGAACTGATCAAACTTTTCCATCTCACCAGTATAACCAAGGCTTTGTGCAATACGTTCCTGTGCCTCTGGTTTAAATCCACCAAACTTTTTGCCTGAAGGTCTAGGTAATTCAGGTACAATACCACCTTGTGCCATATTAAACTGAGGAGTATATGGTTGTACACTCTGTACTGTAGGAGCAGTAGGTTGTGTAACTATAGGCATTTGAGGTGCTTGTTGACTTACTGGATAAAAACCAGAAGGAATAGGAGTTTGTGGTACACCATTAATAAAGGTAATACTTACTGTCATACCTGCAGCATTACGATATACACGAACATCTGTTGGTTGGCTCTGTGGTGTTTGCTGCTGTTGTTGTGTAGCTGTTCCCACTGTATATGTAGATGGTTGAGGCGTTCCTATTATTCCTGTAGTAGGTTTTGTAAATGTACCTGTCATTGGAACTGTAGGCATTTGAGTTGAACCAGTAGTTTGATTAAATGCAGGAACAAAACCAGAACCTGTATAACCTGTTGGTAACGCATAACTAGCTGTATTAGGAGCTTGAGTAAATGTACCTGTATCAGGTGTTGGAGTATCTAATTGTTTCTCTTCAGTTGTAGCTGTGCTTGTTGTACCTAAAGTAGTTTCTGTACCTGCTCCTGTTTGACTAATAGTTTTACCTGTTATTATTTCAAAAGGATTTATTGCTGCAGTAACACCTGTTATTAAACCTTCAGCATCATACAAATCTAAATAAGCATCAAAAGGGTCATATGATTCTTTTAATTCTTTAAATCCCTCTGCATAAGCCTCTGCAGCATTACCCATACTTGGTGTTACAGAGTCAATCCACGACACATCTTTTACACCAAATCCTTGTAATATATCAAACATAGAATCTGCATTAGGACTTAAACTTGTAAGTATTGTACCATTACCACCTACTACATATAAACTGGGTGACAGTAATAATGGATTACCACTGGCGTCCAACAGAGTATTACCTGCTTCATCTTCTTGATAGCCACCTGCTTGATAACGTACAGTTGTACCACCATACATTTGAGATGTAGCCGCACCTATTGCTGCTTCATACTTATCTACGTCTAATTTACCTGTATTAGGATCTGTAGCTACATTTGAAATTTGTGACCAATCTCTTGTTTCTACATTACTTCCTAGACTACCTGTTATTGCTGAAGCAAGACCTTCATCAATACCTATACTAGTTAATTGACCTGGAGTAGGGGCATTTCCTGTAGTCATCCAAGCTTCTTTATCAACAAAAGTTGGAGTCTCTTCTTCTGTAGTAGTTGTTCCTGCTGCTGCTGCCTCTGCTGCTGCTGCCGCTGCTGCTGCCCTAGCTCTCCTTTTCTTACGTCTTTTTTTACGTCTACTAACACCTGCCATATGTTTTTCCATATTAGACTGAGGTTGAGAACTACTTGACCCAACAGGATTTTGATTTTGTCCTGTTACATTTCCTTCACTATCTGTAGTAAAAACAACTTTGTTATCTGGATCGTTTAATACAGTGCCTGTTGCTAATGTTGCCCCTGTGGGTATTGATGTTATTGCCATACTCTATTCCTTATTTACCCATTGTCATCCACACTGCACCTGCAATAAATGTCAGCAGTGCGACAGTGGTTAATTTAACTACAGTTGACCAGAACGATTTACGTGTGTCACGCCATGCTTCTAGTAAACTTCTCATCTCTATAATATCTTTTTGTGCGTCATCATCAAGTAACCCAATAGAACGTAATGCCTCTTTAGCACCACGCCTAGCTGCGTTGTCTAGCATTGTCTCTATCTGTTCTACTGTGAGGGTGATGTTGTTCATTAACCTTTGACCAATAGCTTTGTTGCTGAAACAGCTAACCCTGCTTCAACCGATGGACTACCTGCCGATGTTCCAATAGTTCCATCAGTTTGCACATAATGTTTAGAGCCTACTGTTAATCCAGATTGAGCATCATCTATTGCACCCATAGTCTGCACGGTAGCTGTCTGCCCATCTGTATATGCAGCATCAGCAATACCAATATAATTTGATGCAGTAAGATTAGTAGTTACAGTTTGTGTTTTAAGCTTACCTGCTGTGCCATATTCCACTCCTCCTGATTTACGATAAGCATAAATAGTTCCTTTAGTATTAGAATCATAAGTTATTGATTTAGCTAATTCTGCAATATTTGCTGAAGCTGAAACATCAGTATCTATTTGACCACTAAATGAAATAGAAGTTCCGCTTACTGTACCAACTCGTGCTCTAGGAATATCACTTGTTCCTATTTTATATATTACAATAATTTTATTAGAGTCAGAATCAAAAGTACTAGCTAATCCTCTAGACCCACCACCTGCATTAGTTGAGTCTATTTCTACTGCTGTTCCATAAGTAATGCTATTTGTACCGCCTCCTGTTATAGTACCAACTCTTGCATACCATCTATTGTTACCTGATCCACCACCGTGTTCTCTTCTCCAAAGAACAACTATTTTGTTTGCATTTGTATCATAGACAACTTGATTATAATCAGAAGTATTTGAATCAAATGTAACCTCATTACCAGTAGTAAGCGTACTATTATTGACGCCTGTGTTATTACTAACTTGTATAACCTTACTCTGACCGTATTCATTATATCCATTGTCTCGCCAAACAGCTAAAAATCTATCTGTATCAGGGTCATAACCTATTCCACATTCTAAAGTTGAACCCGAATTAATAGTAGCAGTCGTTCTTTGCGTCATACTTTTGTCAGCTTCAACATTGTATAAAATACACTTTCCATAATTAGGGTTTGAATTATCTCTCCAAGTTATGACTGCATTTCCAAAGTTGTTACTACTAGGGCCGCCACAAGCAACCTTTACAGATGATACACTGCTTCCACTAAAATTTTGCACAGAACCAAAAACAACACCATCGCCAGTAGAATAAATTGAAACAGCAACGGCATAACCCTGATTATTGTCACCTCTCCAACAAGCAACAAAATTTTCAGTATTTGGGTCATATGCTAAATCAACTTCATAACAACCATAAGAACTGCTTATAATAGTAGGACTGCCTACTGTCATTGCTGCTGTACCATCACCAGTATCTAAAACTCTAAACGTTACATAATTGCTATTACCCACAGCCCTATAACAAATAAGCGACCTTTGATGAACTGGATGATAAGCAATAGCATGACTATAAACTTGTTGGTCTATATCGACATGATGTTGGTCTTGAGGAGGGTCTAATGGCGTTGAACTTTCAGCAACAGCCGCAACAGTACCATTAGTATTAAGCACCATAGGTTTACCATTTGCAACAGAGCCAGATATTGTAGCGTCAAAACTATTAGCACTTCCAACACCTGCCGCACTTAATGCAGCAACCGTTGTAGAATCTACAGAAGCAATGTTGGCTAATTGTCTAGAGTTTGTAATTACATCTGTGCCATTTACTTGTAGTTTAGTAGAAGCATTAACAGTAGTAGCAGTAACTGCAGCCGCACTATTAGCACCTATAACTGCACCGTCAATAGCTCCTCCATTAATGTCTGCAGTTGGTATAGTAGTTGTACCAGTAAATGTAGCACCATCAATAGGAGCTTTTGAAGTTACAGAGTTTATGTCAGACGCACTGACAGTTACACCATCCATCTTGTTTAACTCTGCAGCCGTAGCTGTGATTGCTGTACCACCTATCTGTAAAGCTGTAGAGGCATTAACAGTAGGAGCAGTAGCAGTACCAGTAAACGTTGGGCTTGCTACAGGAGCTTTAGTATCCATCTGTGTCTGCACATTAGATGTAACACCGTCTACATAGTTAAGCTCTGCAGTGGTAGCAGTAACTCCATCCATGATGTTCAACTCTGCTGCAGTTGCAGTTACTCCATCTAGTATGTTTAGCTCTGCTGCAGTAGACGTAACACCTGTCAATTCAGCAGGAGCTACTGCACCGTCAGCTAATATATTTCCAGTAGCAACTACGTTTGCTAAATCTCTAGGTTTACCCATGTTGTCTATCCTCTATTTATTACGGCTTTGTAGGCCAGTCAGCATCTTCCAAGTTAGGCCAGTTACTATGATCAGGTAGATCACGTAGAGCCTGTCTGTATGTTGTCATATCACTTGACATTGTAACGTCTGACAATGCGTAGAAGTCTGTCTCTGCAAGTTTGCTATCTCTTGTACTACGATTACTTGCTGCAACCTCTGCATCTAGTGTAGCCTGATATGCAGCTTCTTGTTCTGCTTTTGTGTCACCACCTTCGATGTCAGCAAACATGTCACGAGCTACATATTTTTCTACCCAGTCACCGTTGCTGTTTTGCTCTACACCATCACGCACACTTGTTTGATATGCACTAGTTGTAGCAGCAGGAGATGGTAGCACTGGGTCTAGATTCATTGCATCACAGACACCACTAGTCCATATTTTTGGAAGAGACATATTTTTAAAGACTGCTCTCCATTCGCCTTGTGTTTTAACTTCACCTGTTGTTCTTTCACGATATTCTGACATTAGTTGATTCTCCTTTCGTCAGTTGATTATGCAGCTACTGCATAGAAAATAAAAGTATCACCGTTTCCATTCCAATCCGCATAATTATTTACGGTAAAACCTGAACTAAGAGGGTCTATTACATCAAAACTTGTATTATACCCATTATTATTATTAAATTCTAAAAATGGATCATTGCCACTTGCAATTCCAAGTTCAGAATCATGCCACTTCCAACCTGCTGAACTACTATATTTTTTAATCATTATAAACGAACAACCGTTAGTAAATCCACAATCTATATTTTGAGTGCTTCCATTTCCAGTATAACTTCCTACTTTTGATATACCATCTTGAGTTGCAAATAGACGAGCTATGTATCTACTACCATTACCGTTTACATCAGTGTCATTGTTGACGGTAAATACACTAGAAGTAGGAGTTGTATGATTAAATCTATTAGCAGATCCATCATTAATTTGACCAGAATCTGCATTTAAACGCATATACTTAGTATTTCCCATAGCTTTATGATAAATAACCCAATTATCCGCACTGTTTCTACGTCTAATCCACATCATCTCAGGCACTGCATTTAAATTATGATCAATATTAGCCACACTTCCTGTTCCATCGTAGCATACCTCTTCAAAGAAACCTGGAACACGTCTCCAATTTAAACTAAGCATATCTGCTGCTGAAGCAAACCAACCAGTTTGAAGGTCTACTCTACGGCTTCCTCTATCCCACCATCTAGAAGATGTACCCGAATCTCCTTCACCATCGGTTGCATCAGTTAATATATATTGATCGCCTGTTAATCTACTTATTGTAAATCTGTTTTCACCAGTATAACGTGTGTGTACATTAAAATCTGCCATAAAATCCATAACATGACCTGAGCCATAACCACTCTCGACAGAAAAAACTTTACTTCTTGTTAAATCATCATGAAAAGATAGTGGTCCTCTTCTAATCGCAATGTATATATAAGTTTCACCAAGTTGATTAACCATAGCAGTAGAACCTTGAAGCTTAAAACCGTTAGGATGTACATTAACTATTTCTGAGCTTTCTTGTTCTGTTTGAGCGGAGCCGTTAGGAACCCAATAAGGTGTGTTTTGATCATGAGGTATGGTGCTTGCAGTATCTACCATAAACCAATTTGTACCTGCACTAGTTATATTTTTTATTAATAAAAATTGAGGTTCAAAACCTAAATTAACTAGTGAGGAAGGAGTACCATTATCACCAGTATAACTACCACATTTAATAATATCTTGATCAGAATCAGGACCAAAACCGCCATCATTGTTATTATGAGCAAATAAATAAGCTACATAACTAGAACCGTTTTCATTAATATAAGATATATTATTGTTACCGCCTAACTCAAAATGAGTGCTAGTCATATTAGCTGCTTGACCAAATAGACCATTAATGCTTCCACTATTATATTTAGCCGATCCATCATTCAAAAATAAAGCATCGTAATCACTAAAAGTTCTATGCCAATTAACCCAACCTGTAGAACTGCCACCACTTCTTTTCTTTATCATAATATGACCTGGAACAGAACCCAAATTATGAGCTATATCTCTAAATGTAGTTCCATCCCCTGTATAGGTTACAATGTCAAAAAACTTTCTTTGTTGCAAAAAACTCCATACTTTATATTTTCCATTATTAGTATTAACTGATCCGACATTTCCATCTGCACCTAAAGTAAAACCACTAGAGCCAAATGCTGTTAAACTAGCATTATCAGTGGCTTCAGCAGAAGCACTATTGCTACGAATCCATTTACCTGCACCCCTAACAGTATCAAATAATGCAGGTACTTGTGTATTATCTAATCTTTTAAAAAATACCATTCCACCTTTATCACTGTAATCAAGACCAGTTGTTATAGATGCAAATCCACCGTTACCTTCATAAATGAAGCTATTCATTAAATTATCTACATCTTCACCTGCGCCACCAACGCCAGAGGCTGCTGCTGCTACTATTTTAGAAGCTGTCATATTATTATCCCATTGCCTGTCCTAGTGTAAACCCATAATATGTAGTTCCACCATCTACTGTAAGAAATGCAAATACATCAACACCTGCGTTTGTTGTAGTTAAAGTAGGTGCAGTTGCTGCAGCCCAGTCTACACTTCCAGGCCATGTAATTGTTCTTGCTGAAGAGTCTTGAGTTACTTTTAAAATAAATGCTGAAGCACGTCCATTTGCAGCAGGATTGCTAAATGTGTATGTTACGTTTTCAGACAGTGTATGTGTAAACACGTTACCATCACGTAAGTTTATTGTAGCTGCATTAGAGCTTGATGTAATTGCAGTGCTTTCTTCTATTGTACCATTGTCAAAACTTACAACACCGTTAGCATCTGCTGTAACAACTGCACTTGCATTAGTAAGACCAAGAGTGCTTGGTAGTGCTACCTCGTAAGTTGCAGATGCACTGTGCGGTGGACTTGCTAATGTTACACCATGTGAATTGTTTTCACAATTTAAAACAATCTTACCTGAGTTATTATTACCTTTTACTACAACTTTACCAGTACCATTCGGTGCAAGCTCTAAGTTTGCATTAGAAGTTGTAACAATATCCTGACCATTCATATCTAGGTTGCCACCTAGTTGTGGTGAAGTATCACTTACTACATCTCCTATTTTAGCATTTAACTGAGTTTGTATATTTGATGTAACACCATCTACATAATTTAACTCAGCAGTTGTTGCTGTTACACCGTCAAGTAAATTTAATTCAGTAGCTGTGGCAGTAACACCATCAAGTATGTTTAGTTCTGCTGTTGTTGAAGTAACACCGTCAAGTATATTTAACTCTGTGTTAGTTGCTGTAACACCGTCAAGTTTACTTATAGCAATAGCTGCACTTGAACTAACGTCAGCATTAACAATAGTACCATCTGTAATATTAGTACTAGTGACATTAGTTGGTGCAGGTTGATTTCCTATATATGGCATCTATTTTCTCCCTTACGTCTGTTGTAGTACAGAAACTATAACATCTGCACTTGAAGCTGCACTACTCGTAATCTTAATTATATCACCAGTTTCTAATACTACTTTTTGATCACCACCTATCGGAACTAGTGCTCCTCCTACTGGAATAGTAGCTGCTTTTACTATGTGCACACTAGCAGAAGCAGAGGTGTCAGTTATAACTACATCCACTGTAATATCAGATGAATGTATATTTGCAACAGTCAAACCTATAACTGTTGATGTTGTAGACGCAGGTACAGTATAAACACTTGTCTGAGATGTGCCTATTGCTGAACTAACTGCGTTTTTAAAAGTGTTAGCCATGTTTTAATCCTTATCCTAACGCAATAGCAAAAGCAATGGGATCGTCTATTGGGGCAAAACGAGCATCACTTTCTGTTTTTGTATAATGGGTTGATAGCGAGAAAGTACCGTAAGCTACAATGTCTACAATATCTCCTGCTGTAGCACCCGATGCCAGTACAACTGCTGTACCTGACGTAGCAGTAAAATCTGTACCTGCTAATAGTTTTACACCGTTTAAGTAAACATCTACAAATCCTGCATCGTAAGTTATGCTAAATGTAGTCTGTCCACTTGTGGCTGTATAAGTTTGTCTTGATGAAGTTCCGTTTACAGATGAACCTGCAGCTTGGAATCCACCAGAACCATAAACCTGCATAGAGTTTGTGGTTGTATTAAAATAGAGAGCACCTACTTGAAGAGCATCACCATCATTGTCTGTACTAGGTGCAGATGACTTAGCACCAAGGTATCT
>Ga0208899_1001474_pt1 | contig 16598 bp, 19 predicted proteins | sample VirMetDEL_Nov_24_FD_184518 | JGI IMG/M metagenome (GOLD analysis project Ga0208899, IMG submission 184518) | Aqueous microbial communities from the Delaware River and Bay under freshwater to marine salinity gradient to study organic matter... | ecosystem: Environmental > Aquatic > Marine >... | reverse complement strand
ATCGCAGATCGAAACATGATTTATGCGGATATGGTGAAAACTCGCCAGGAACTGAACTATTGGAAGTCTGAGCTGCGAAAAGAAATCAAGGCAACGCGAAGAAAAGCAGGTAAGCCAACGGGTGACGTAATCGCCACTAGATTTGGAGGACTTGGCTAATGTGGCCCTTTAAAAACGAGCCTCCCGATTTAATCGGCAGAGAATCCAAGCCTCAAAGCAAAGCCGAAACCCCAAAGCGCAAACGCTCTTATTTAGGGAATCAAGTCTCTTCTCTGCTTTCTGATTTTCTTTCTCCTGCCACTTCTGCGGATACAGAAATCCGTGGCGCAATCCGCAGACTTCGAGACAGAAGTCGTCAGTTATCAAGAAATAATCCTTACGCTAAAAGAGCGTTGCAGGTTTACCGCACGATGATTGTTGGGCATGAGGGATTAACCTTTCAAAGCCGCGCCAGAAATCTTCCATTAGTCAACGGAAGGCCAGATCCGAACACTGCTCAAGGGCCATTAGACCAAGTTGGCAACGCCAGAATCGAAAGAGCCTGGAAAGAGTGGAGTCAACTAGGGAATTGCGAGGTTAGCGGCAAGCTCAGTTGGATTGACGTTCAACAGCTAGTGATTGAGAGCGTTCAGCGAGACGGTGAAGTTTTAGTCAAACTAGTCAGAGACAAATCTTTGCCTTTCGGCTTTGGCCTTCAGATTCTTGAAGGTGACTATCTTGACGAGCAATACGACACCACGCTTTCAAACGGCAACCGAATCATCATGGGGGTGGAACTTAACCGTTTTCATAGACCCGTTGCCTATCACCTTTTCGAAGGCCCAGACCATCCGCTGAATTACGGCACAGTTGGAAGCTACCACCACGGCATGAGGCGTGTTCGGATTCCGGCTGAAGAACTTTTGCACATTTACTTACCGGAAAGAAGTCAGCAAACGAGAGGCGTTCCAGCTTTCGCTTCTGTCATGGAATCCATGCACCAACTGCAAGGATACCTGCAAGCCGAGGTAGTCGCTGCAAGATTGGGCGCAGCCAAAATGGGCTTTCTTCAATCGCCAGAAGGTGACGGTTTTGATGGAGAAGACACGCTCGACGATTATCAGCCCGTGATGGACGCAAGTCCTGGCTCAATTCAACAACTTCCGGCTGGAATGTCTTTTTCAGCTTGGGACCCCACTCATCCGACAACCGCATTTCCTGATTTCCATTCTGCCGTTTTACGTTCGATTGCTTCCGGCTTGGGCATTAGCTATGCCGAACTTTCCAACGATTTGACAGGCGTCAATTATTCGAGCATTCGACAAGGCGCAATCTCAGAGCGTGATCATTACCGGATGTTGCAGAAATTTTTGATTACTCATTTGGCAAAGCCGATCTATCGCGAGTGGCACAAAGTTCAAGTGCTACGAGGGACATTCGATTGGTCAATGGAAAAGGCAGAATCGAAATTTATTCCAAGTGCTGAATTCAGAGGAAGAGGTTTCGCTTGGGTTGATCCTGCTAAAGAAATTAGCGCAGCCACGGCAGCGGTTCAATCCGGCTTTATGAGCCTCTCAGATGTCCAACTTCAGTATGGGCGAGATCCTGAAGAAGTGTTTAGCCAGATCCAGCAAGACGTAGCAATGGCAGAACGTTATGGAATCGAAGTGGGACACTTTAAACCATTAGGGCCGAAGCAACCGTTCTTCCTAGATTTGACACAAGCTGAAATTGCTGAAAACGAGCAAGAGGCAGCGGATGAGTGAGGGACACAAGCCCACACAAGGCATGGTGGAAGAAGCCAAAAAGGGCTTGGCATGGCGGAAAGAATTTGGGCGAGGCGGAACACTGATTGGAGTTGCGAGAGCGAGAGACATTGTCAACGAAAAGAATCTCTCACTAGATACCGTCAAAAGAATGAAAAGTTTTTTCGCTCGCCATGAGGTTGATAAAAAAGCCGAAGGTTATAGACCAGGAGAGAAAGGCTATCCAAGCAACGGACGGATTGCAAACGCTCTTTGGGGTGGTGATGCTGGAAAAACTTGGGCAAACAAAATCGTTGAGCAAGCAAACAAAGAAAAGGAACGTATGGAAGTAAAAGAATTAGCGACTCGACATGTCTTGGAAGTCGAAGAAACAGAAAACGAGTATATCGTCGCCTTTGCGAAGGCCAAAGCCGAAGAAGTCGCAGAAGAGCCAGAAACAGAAATGGCAGAAGAAGAGAGAAAAGCCACACCTGAACCACTCAGCTTTCGAGTTGGGGAGGTTGAGCGCGGCTGGTCATATGACAAAGAAAAGGATGATCGCAGAGTTAGATTAGCTTGGTCTTCACAATCCCCAGTTGAAAGGGAATTCGGTTATGAAGTGCTGGGCCACAGTGAAGACGAGATCGATTTGAGTTTTGCGAGAAGCGGAAGAATGCCGCTTTTACTGGATCACGATATGCGCCAGCAAATTGGCGTTGTCGAAAGGGTAGACCTTGATAGCACGGCTGGAATAGCACGGGCGACAGTACGATTCGGAAGAAGCGCACTGGCTGAAGAGGTCTTTGCGGATGTTCGAGATGGCATTCGCTCAAATGTTTCTGTGGGGTATTCAGTCAAAGGGATGACACCTACTGAAGAGGAAATCGACGGTAGAGCAATCTTTCGAGTGAATTCTTGGTATCCGCAGGAAATTTCAATCGTCAGCGTTCCAGCCGATAAAGGTGTGGGCGTAGGAAGAAGTGTTTTACCTACAAAAAAGGAAGAAAAAATGGAAATGGAAGGCGTAAACGTGCAGGTAACTAATGAACCTGTCCCAGTGATTGACGAAAAATCAGTTCGCCAGCAAATGCTGAACGAGCAAAACAAAATCCGCTCACTGGCAGAAGGATTCGGAAAATCTGACTTCGCAGAAAGAGCCATTCGAGAAGGCAAACCCTATCTTCAATTCGCTGAAGAACTGAGCGACGAAGTCCGCACAAATCCTCATGTTGTGCAGCCGGAACTGACGAAGAAAGAAAAGCAAAACTATTCTCTTGTTCGGGCAATCCAAGCCGCAGCAAATAACGATTGGAGCAACGCAGGATTTGAGCGTGAGATTTCACGCGAAATCGCGAGCCGAACCGGAAAAGAGCCGCGAGGCTTCTACATTCCAGACCACGGCTTCCAAAGCAGAACACTAACCGGAGTAACAGGTTCAAGCGGTTCTGGTTTTGGTGATAAAGCGGTAGCGGACAACTTCCTAGCAGACCGTTTCATTGATGCGTTGATTTCAACCTCAATTATGGGACAAGTTGGCGCAACTCGCTTTGAGGGTTTGGTTGGTGATGTTCAAATCCCTAAGTTTTCAGCGAATGCCTCTGTGACCTTCCAAGCAGAAACTGGAAGCGTCGCAAATGGCGAGCCGGATTTTGGACAAATTACAATGTCGCCAAAAACCGCAGCAAACAAAATCCAGATTAGCCGACAACTTCTGCACCAAGGCTTGAACGGCAACATTGAGCAGACTTTGCGTGATCACATGATCCGCTTGTTTGCGGCAAAATTGGATAATGTCGCAATCAAAGGTGGCGGTTCTAATGAACCTACCGGAGTTCTGGGAACTACCGGAATCGGTGACGTTGACTCCGCTGGAACCTCTGGAAATGCTGCGCTGACGTATGGCAACTGCGTTGACATCTGGAGCGAAGTCGCAGCCGATAATGCTCTGCTTGGTAGCCTCTACTGGGTGACTCATCCGCGAGTGGTTGGGAAGCTCATGCAGACACTGGTGGCAAGTTCAACCGATTCCAGAATGATCATGATGGACACTGATTCATTGTTGGGCTATCCGGTTGTTCAGACAACCCAAGCGCCAAGTTCAGCGCCATATGCCTTGCTATTCGGTAATTTCACCGATCTTTATTTAGGCTTCTTTGGTGCGCTGGATGTTCTGGTTGATCCCTACGGAGCAGCCGGAAACTCAACGGTCAACCTCTACTTCTATCAAATGATGGACGTTGCGGTAGCGAGACCAGAATCCTTCTCAGCAGCACAGGATGTGACTGTCTGAGTGATTCACCTAGATGAACTGAAAAATTGGTGTAGAGGGGAAACTGCACTTTTGATTTGCGGAAGCCCTACTGCACCATCTGACGTTCGTCGAAGTAACTGGGAGAGCGCACATTGGATTTCGGTAAATCAACATGCTGCGCTCTTGCCCGACTTGGCTTGGGCGTATGCCCACGATCCAAGCATGGTTCAGTTTTTGAGAGAAGACATTGGAATTCAATGCCCGATAGTCTCACCACAGTTTAAGGATTTAAAAAAAGGCGACATTTACGCTGGGATTTGTCCTTGGGTTCAACTCAGCGGCCCAGAAGCGCTCTGGACAGCGGACTACATGGGCTACAAAGAAATTTGGTTATGTGGCGTTGACAACTACGAAAACACAAGGCGCGACTACTGGCATCAGTATGTCAGGCCAGAAAATGACCAAGTCTTCAAAGGCAAACGAAACCCAAGGAAATCAGCCTGGGGTGAAATCATTCAGAAACTAAGAAATCCAAAACGAGTGAAGACTTTTAATCCAGAACTAAACGAATTGCTGAAGGCGATAAAATGAAGGTTCAAATCATTCGCTCAACAGTAGCAGATGGGCAGGTAGTCAAAGCCGGACAGATTGTCTCTGTGACGGTGGATGCAGCTCGCGAAATCATGCGATTAGGCAAGGCGATTCCCTACGAAGAGAAAGAGCCTCTGATTGATCGAAGCGTGGGGTTAACTAGTGAGAGTCAACCCAAATTAGTAAAGCGCAAGCCAGCCAGAAAACCGAAGAAGACTGAGCCAGATGATTGACATTGTCTGCATTTTATTTAAGCCGGAAGGAAAAGGATTACCCAAGTTTTCCCAAGGATATTCGGAAATCTGGGTGGACAAATTAGCGCAAGCGATTGCAAGGCATACGACACAAAAATACAGACTGATTTGCTTAGTTGATGAGTTTTACGAATTTCAAGAAGAGGTTGACCAAGTTCAGTTAGAAAAAATCGAATCCGGTTATGGGAACGTCATGGAAACATTCAGGCCGGACTTGGGAGAAAATCAGCGTTTTGTTCTTGGGCTGGACACGATTATTCGAGACAACATTGACGAGATTCTAGATTGGAGAGGCAAGGTTGGATTGCTGACAGATCCGAACTATCCAGACACGATCTGCAATGGGGTTGGAAGCTACTCCCCAGAATTCTGCGATTTCATTTTTTATGAGTGGCAACGGAAAGAAAAATACGGTGAGCGGATACTTTATAACGGAAGAATCTCAGAAATGCAGTTCCTGAGATTACTAGCCAATGACGCAACGCGACTGAATGAGGTTTTTCCTAACCAGATTCAGTCCTACAAATGCCACTGGTTGAAAGAGCCGCAAAAACGAGAAGAAGCCAGCATTGTCTACTTTCATGGAAACCCAAAACCGCCTTTTGTTCACACAGACTTACTCGCTGAGTGGTAGTGCAAATCGATAAAACGGCAATCATTGAGGGAAATGTCCACTTTGGCAAAAACGTTTTTATTGGCCCTTACACAATCATCTACGGGCCTGCTGAGATTGGAGACAACGTCAAAATTCACGGGCATGTTTCAATCGGAGACATGCCACAGCACAGGACAAGGCCAAAGTTGTGTGGGGTTGAGATTGGCGACAATACAACAATTCGAGAATTTGCAACGATTCATGCTGGGACTGAAAACAAAACCAGAATTGGCAAAGATTGTTACCTCATGAATTACTCGCACGTTAGCCATGATTCGGTAGTCGAAGATAACGTGACGCTCGCCAATTCCGTTCAGCTAGGTGGGCATAGCTACGTCATGCGAGGCGCAACGATAGGACTAGGCGCAACGATTCACCAATATTCGCTGATTGGAAGCTTTTCCATGATTGGTATGAATTCAGTGGTTGGAGTGAAATGTAGAATAACGCCTGGAAAAATCTTTGCCGGAAATCCAGCCAGAAGTGCTGGTGAGAATGTGATTGGCTTGAGTCGCAACAAGGTATCCAACGAATACCTCATCAAAGAAACTGAACGTTTTTGGTACATACTAGATGGCGATTGAAACCGAAGCAGACCGCGCGATTTATCTCGACACCGCAGATTTTGGAGTCACTGTCACCAAAGCAGACGCAACCACTTTTTCAGGCATTTGGGATTTGCGATTTACCTTGATTCAACCGAATGGGCTAACGATTGGGCTTGAGTCGGCAGAACCGCGATTAATGGCAAGAACCTCTGACGTTTCCAGCTTGGCGCATGGTGACAGCTTAACCATTCAGTCAATCGGCTATGTCGTGCGAGGCATTGAGCCAGATAATCTGGGAATGACAACTTTGGTGATGGAGCGCAGTTAATGGCTCATGCTCGCCAAACGATTAGAGAAGCGGTTGCTACCACACTGACCGGACTTTCGACCACAGCCAGCAGAGTTTATCAAACGAGGTTTCATAGGCTGGCCCAGACTGATTTGCCGTGCTTGCTGATCTACACACTCGCAGAAACGGTTGAACGGTCTGCAATGACGGATGGAAAGAGCCTCGTCAGAAATCTAAGCTTACGAGTGGAAGGCGTTGCCGAAGCAACCAGCAATTTAGACGATACGCTTGACAACATAGGCGCAGAAGTCGAAGCGGCTTTGAATGAAACAAGTCCTGCGAGTGTCGAAGAATTACTTTTACAGAATGTAGAAATCAACATTTCGACAGAAGGCGAAAAGCCCACAGGAATGATTGCAATGGACTACTTGATTACCTATCGCCAGACGAGCGGAACACCGAGTGAAATTCTATGAAAATTATTCGAGGCAGAGAAAAAAAAGTAATTGAAGAGTCGCAATTTCAAGAGTTTAAGGCGGACGGATGGAAAGCCTTAAAGCCGGAAGAATCACCGGCAATTTCTAACAGCCTACAAGGAGAATCCAAATGGCAGTTACAAAGGGAAGTGCCGGAGTCATCAAATCCGGTGCAACAACAATCGGAGAAGTCAAAAGCTACTCAATCGATCAAACCGCCAACACCATCGACACCACGCAACTGAGCGATTCAGCCCAGACCTTTGTTGCTGGCCTGACTTCATTTTCTGGCAGTTGTGACGTCTTTTGGGATCCAGATGACACGGGCCAAAGCTCAGTGGGCGTAGGTTCTAGTGTCACGCTGAATCTTTATCCAGAAGGGACTGCGACGAGCTCAACTTACTATTCCGGTTCGGTTGTGATTACCGGAGTGTCTCGAAGTGGGGCGATTGACGGAACTGTTGACGCCACAATTAGCTTCCAAGGAAGCGGAGCATTAGCAGAAACCACAGCCTAAAAATAAATGACGGATATTTTATCACGAGCAAAAGCTCATTATCGCGACAGGCTTTCAGCGCCTTTACAATATGTTGAGGTTCCTGAATGGCCTGATGAAAAAGGCGATCCTACAAAAATCTACTATCGCTCATCAATGACGTTGAGCGAACAACAGGAGATTCTGGCGCTAAACCAAGCTGGTAAAGTGGGTGAAGCCTTGATTGCAACTTTGATTGCAAAAGCGCTTGACGAAGATGGCAAAAAACTCTTCAAGTTAGTCAATCGTCAAGAATTCATGCGACAGGTTGACTCTGAGGTTATCGCTCAGATTGTCAGCCAAATGAACCAGGACGAAGGACTAACGGACGAGCAGATTGAAAAAAACTGAGAGAGTCACCCGACCTGTTTATCGCGTTTCAACTTGCGGAAACACTTCACCAACCAATTCGGGAAGTCATGAGTTGGTCGGTGGATGAAATTAGAGGTTGGGTGGCGTACTTTACGATTCAGGCAGAAAAGCGAAAATCTAAGTAATGGCGAATAACACCACGATCACCATTTCAGCCGTAGATAAAACCCAAGCGGCTTTTAATTCGGTTGATCGTTCGCTGAAAAAACTTCAAAGCACTTCATCCGCAGTCGCTCGCTCAGTGGGTGGCCTGACAACTGCGCTAAATGCCGCAATCGCGGCTTTTGCCATTGATAAGCTGATTAAGTTTAGCGATGCAGCCGCAAACATTGACTCTCGCCTTAAGCTAGTCACCTCTTCAACGCAAGAACTTACCAGAGCGCAATCGGCCCTATTCAAAATTGCCCAATCCACCGGAAATTCGTTCGAGTCAACGGTTGATCTCTACTCTCGCCTCGCTCGCGCTACTGCTTCACTGGGAACCACAAATACTGATTTAGAACAAGTCACCAAGGCTCTTTCTCAAGCGATTACGATTTCTGGTTCATCCGCTGCGAGCGCTGAAGCGGCAATGATTCAGCTTGGGCAAGGCTTTGCGGCTGGTGCTTTGCGTGGTGAAGAATTGAATTCTGTTTTGGAACAAACGCCAAGAGTTGCGCGAGCCATTGCGGACGGTTTGGGAATCACGGTTGGACAACTCAAAGAATATGGCAAAGAAGGCAAATTAACCGCTGAAGCTGTATTTAATGCGCTCAAGTCACAGTCGGACGTCTTAGAGCAGGAGTTTGGGAAAACCAACCAAACGATTGCTCAAAGCTTTACCATTGTTTCAAATTCAGCGGTTCGCTTGGCTGGGGTTATCAACGAAGTGACAGGCGCAAACTCTTCGCTAGGTGGGGTTCTGCGTGACGTTTCATCAGCGCTGGATGATATTCTTAGAGCAGACATTGCCTTCTATTTCGAGAATCTTTCGGCGATTGTTTCCGCTCTAATCGCGCCTTTTACGAATGTAATCGACAAGATTGGCGAAATGATAGGCGAAGGCGATTCAGTGATAGGATTCGCCAAGGTTTTTGCCGCAGTGAGATTAGCGGTTGAACTTCTTTCGGCTTCGCTGATTTTCCTCACAGATTTGATTTCTGGTTCTGTGATTGGCGTTGCCTTCCGAGCGCTTCAGGTGACGTTCAAAACCATTGTTTTGGACATTACGAATTTAATCGACAAAGTCATGCTTCTGGATGACGTCTTGAGCGTTGCAGCCGCAGCAGCTCAGACGTATAACCCATTTGCAGATGACGAGGAAGCCGCACAAGGCTTAATACAAGCTCAGAAAAATTTAGCCTCTGAATCGGACAAGGTTTATCAAAGCTATCTACAGCAGAAGAACGCGATTTCTGAAATTGATATTATTGGAAAATCAACAGTTCAGAACGCAAAGGATGTTTTTGCTCAAGGCAAAAAGAACATTCAGCAGGCTTTTGATAATTACACCAATGGCGTGAAAGCCTACGACATTGCAAGAAAACAGGAAAAGGTTGAGCGAGCGAAAGCCGAAAGCCTTCTAAATCAAAGTTCAGCCCTCAAAGAACAAAAGAAAACCAACCTTGAAACCACAAAAGCGCTGAAAGAACAGGAAGCGCTGGCACTCGCCAAACAAAAACTAGTTGAACTTGCGGCTTACGAAAAAATCAAAAAGGAAGTTGAGGAAATCACTCGCCAGTTAGAAATTCAGGAACAAGTTGAACTCGCCCAGGAAGCGCTAAAAAGAGCAGCCGCAGAAGAGAAATCACTAGCCTTACTAGAAAAGCAATCCAAGGCTGCGCTCAAGATTGTTGAAGCCCAAAAAGAAGCAAATAAAACAATCAGCGAGAGAATTCAAGAAGGCGCACAAGGACTAGTTGCCAATGACACCTTTCAGCAAGTCGCTGGCGCGGCTGGGGCTTCTGGTTCAAGGGCCGCAAATATCGCACAAATCACAGCACAGAAAGGGGTTGAACAAGGATTACTGGCGTTGGTGCTTTCCAATGAAAAAGTTCAGGAAGCCTTAACCAAAGTCTTTGACGCAATCTTTGCGCTGATCGACCCAATCATTGATTCATTAGTGCCAGTGATTGACGCCTTGATTCCGGTGATTGACGCAATCCGTCCCTTATTTGAGAAGCTGATTCCTGCCGTTGAAATCACTGCTGAACTGCTCGCCAAACTCATCAAACTGATTGGGCCACTTTTGACGCTGATTGTAAAACTGGTTGAAGCCTTCGAGGCACTTTACAGCATTCTTGTTTTCTTGACTGAGTTCGCGATTGACAGCATGGTCAAAGTGATTGAGCGTCTACCTCAAATGATTTTCGACTCAATCACTGGAGCCTTTACTGAGTTGCCTAATGCAATCGCAACCGCAATCAAAGACGTTTTGCCGGACTTCGGCAGTCAATTGACCGGAGGAGATAATTCAGTAATTGGCAAGGCCGTTGGTTTTGTTTCGAGTGGTGTCTCCTCTGTTGCTTCTGCTTTGGGCTTTAAGCAAGGCGGACTGATCCCCAAGGCTCAAGCAGGAATGCTGGTAGGTGCGTCACATTCAAGAGGTGGCCAGCTTATTAATGCGGAAGGTGGCGAATATATCTTTTCTCGAAAGGCGGTTCAAAGCTTGGGCGCTGGCAGACTGAACGAGTTAAACAATGGGGTTGATCGAAGTAATGTAGTGGTCAACATTTACGACGAAACCGGAAAGAGGATCAGAGAATACGATTCAGCGATACGAGTAGAAATTAAAGAGCGAGCTGCACGAAACAATCAATTTCCAGCAGTGGCTTAAATGTCGTTTCAGGTAGACATGGATCTGACGTCAGCCCCTTTTACAGACGCTGTCTACTATGTTTCAGACACGCCAAGCACCTGGAAGAATGACAGATTTTATTTGCCTTATATCATCGCGCCACCATTTATTGAATTGGGCGATTATGACGCAGGCTGGTTGAACGTCAACGTTGGCAATCTTCAGCTAGTTAATCGCCCGAATGATTCAAGACATCCGTTTAGTGGGGCAAACTACACGGCTTTGCTCAGTTCACCAGCAACCGCGATTCCGGTGATTCTAAGATACAACGGCAAGCAGTTACTTGACGGAACCGCAATTTTAAACAACCTAACCCCAGAGTCTCTTTCTTTTCAGTTAGAAGCGAAAGTTCAGAGAACCAACCTGTTGCGGTTGATTGTTGCGGAAACCAGTTCAAAGGCGGAACTGATTGAACTAAAAAACAATGGGGCAGGCAAAATCAGAATTACCACCGCAGCTTTACACAATTTTGGGCTGGGTGAACAAGCATTTTTCCAAGGCATGTCGATAGTTGGGGAAGAACTCGAATACAACCCAAGCGATACTTCAACTCAGTTCACGATAACAGACGTCACAGACACAACATTTGACATAAACGTTGACGTTTCGACGATTGCCTATACCAACCCAAGCAGCGGAAATTATTCGTTTGATTCTGGGACGGAGTTGACAACCAATGAAACCTTTTCAATCTCTCAAAGCCTAGAATCCATTTGTACGATTCAGTCAGGCAAAACCATTACCGTTGCTCAGTCAGTAGTTTTGGCAATCCAAGGGGAAGCTCAATTACCGCAGACTTATTCAGTAAGTAGTGGGGATACAATTACAATTGTTTTTGGTTCAACCGTATCCGTTACCGGACTCAATGCCTATGATATAGGAAACGCATCAGCAACAGACACCCAATTGCCTTTTGCTTTTGGAACCGTGACTTTGCAAGAACCTGTGCCGATTCTGAACGCAGCAAAAACTCAGGTTGGCAATCCGAACCTGAAAACTACAAGCGCTTCTGTACAAGATGATGGGCAAGACGAAGTGCTGAATGCTTCTCTTTCTTATGATTTTTATACTGTCCCAGATGGTGAAGTTCCAAGGTTTACTTTGCAATCGGGAAGCGTAGAAGGTGAGGCTTCCATTTCAGGAATTAGCATTCACTTTGACACAACGAATGGGGATGAAAACGCCTATGATTTTTTTGGTTGGTTAGCGCAATCCATTGGGTATTCCTACGATTCCAGCCTTGCGAGTAATGCAAATAATGATGACCGGAAAGTCTCAATTTTTGAAACCAACCAACAAAGGATTCTCGACTTTGCCGACCAAGTTGCCAAAGCGCTCAACATGCAATTTTATCTAGATGACGAGAATGATATTTTGCATTTGATTGATCGTGAGAATGTCCCAGGCACAGCTAGCCTGACGCTTGAGGATTACGAGATTTTAGCTAGCCAGATTGACTTACCAGCACCACTCTCAGGTTTGCTTTCATCCAATAGTTATAACTTGGCAGTTGGTACAGGATTAGGCGCAAATCCTTATAAACTGCTAAAGGTTGAAAGAGCCGTGAGAGTAGCGAATATTGATACTGGACGGGATGACACAATACGGACGTTTTCGCCTTCGATTGAAGTCGCGGCTGAAGTTCTCACCGATATTATTGCCGTGAAAAACAAACCAAGATTAAGTGTAACCATTGACGGAATAAATCTCGACGTTCAGGCCGGAGAAAGAATTGATGTTAATAATAAAACCTTGGGGATCACGGGCAACATGATCGTTCGCAAGCGAGCTTGGGATTTTGTCACTGAAACTACCACTTTTTCAGGCGATTCTACTTTGACACCTCTGTCGATATGAAAATTCTTACTGAATCGACTTATTCGAGTTCGAGCCTTACCAGTGGAAGCGCAGCCAGTGGGTTTGCTCTATCGAATATTGAAACTAATCAACCGCAAGAGCGTTTTTCTTCAACGAGCGTAAGCGTAACGATTCGAGTGAATGTTTCTGGTGCAAGCGATTCTTTTTTTCTGGATGGTTGGCATTTTGTCAGTGGTTCCTATTCGTTGGATGGTGGCGCTTCCGTCAACTTTTCAGCGACACAATTAGAAAATAGATTTGAATTCCAACCTTGGGGCGTCAATCTCTCAAAACGTAGAAAACCAATTTATGTTTCAGGATTAAGCTTTAGCACAACGCTGGACTTGACGCTAAACACCGACAGGACTACCACTGCTGGTAAATTCATGAATCAGCAGTTAGAAGGGAACGCGATTGATGATTGGGAGTCCAACGCCTTTGACACGGCAACAGGAAATTTTCGAGATGCCAGCAACGTTCGCGTAAATCTGATTGAACATGGTTATGTTTTCCCAAACACGGTTATTAAATTGAGCGGAACAAATTACACTGTTGTTTCGATTGTAGGTGATGGCACAACCGATGGAGCGGTAAGACTCAGTGCAAACAGACCTGGTGCAAGCTTTACGGTTGAAGAGTTAGCGCCACCCATTAGCCTTGGAATTCTTCGAGTAGGCAATTCAACAGGCTTAGCGAATCCTCAAAGTTTAAGCCGAAACTACGAAGACTTTAGCACAGTCAGAACCGGAACCTCTGGCTTTCGTCAAGTCACCAAAAGAGGAATTGCTCAAACAATCAACGCTCAAGGAATTTACACGCAAGCGCAAGCGGATGATTTAATCGGCATTGCGGCTGCCAAAAGAGGCGAACCTGTGCCGATTCAAATCACGGAATCAATGACAAGCGAAAGAGACTTACAAGCAGTTTTTGGAGGAATTACAATTCCAACAGACGCTTACGCAACCCCAACCGGAACTTATCGAAATCTTAACTATTCAATCAGCGAAGTCTTATGAGTACGATCAAAGTTGACACCGTCAGACCTGTTACTGCTGACGCCAGCCTAACGCTTCAAGGAGATTCAGGCGGCTCAGGTGTTACGGGATTAACGATTGATTCTAGTGGTGTATTCAATACAACCACCGCAAAGGTTACGAACATTCAAGCAACGTCTGGGCAGTCGCTGACGATTAAGGACGAAGACGGCAACTCAGCAATAACGGTTGGAACTGATAACACCGCAGCAACTTATTTAAGTCTGAACTTTGGCAGTTATCACGGTGATTCTGCTCAAGCAGGAAGCGGAACTCTATCAGGAAACACCTTATCAGATTACGAATTTGGGACCTGGACACCTGTTTTTGAGGGTTCATCAGGCAGTATTGGGACAACTGCATATAGCGAAAGAGGAGGAAGATATACCAAAATTGGTAATCGGGTGATTTTGAATTTTACGATGGGACTCAGTTCAAAAGGGAGTTGGACAGGTAACGTGAAAATCACCGGAATTCCATTCATCGGCATTGGATCTTTGTCAGGCGACGAGGCGTTAAGCGCACTTGAAGTACGCAATACTACTATAAGCGGAAAATACTGCCTTCTTGACCTTGGAAGAAGTTCTGCTACCTACTTAAGCCCATTTGAAGTCAATTCAGCTTCAAGTACAACCATTATAACAGTGTCTAGTGTTCAGTCTAATGGGTTTTTTCGAGCTACTATGGTCTACACCACCGCATAATAATAAACATAAAGGATTAGTAAAATGGCACTAACGAAACAAACCATCACAGATAAAATCGAAATTGTTGGCCCCTACAACCTTATTCAAGTACGGGAAGCAATCCAAGTGCTAGAAGACGGTAATGTTATTTCGCAAAGTTATCATCGCTATGCCGTAGCACCAGGTGAAACAAGTACAGATCCAAAGGTTTCTGCTGTCATTGCAGCAGTTCATACTCAGGATGTTATTGACGCTTATCAAACACACTTAGCAGCACAAAACACTTAACAAGGCCGAGCCTATGCCAGCAGAAGCCACCGGAATAATTGACGTTGTCCAAGAGTTAGGGACTTCTGCCAGTGCCTTAATTTTCTTTGCTTGGTTGATTATTTTCATTCTCAAGCAGCACGATAAAGAAAAGCAGCAATTGCGAGCTGATGCTGAAAAAAAAGATTCGATGATGATGGAAGAACGAAAACTTTATCTAGCGGCTGACGCGAAAAATGATGAAGAACTAAGACAATACATGAAGACTTCAAATTCGGAGCTAATGTCAATTATGAGTGCAACGAATGTTGCCATTAAGGACATGACGATTGCCGTCAATAATTTGGGGGATGTTATAAACAGAGAATTAAGGAGATGAAACCGATTCTCACAGGTTTGGCTTTGCTGCTTTTTACTTCAGCTTACGCTTTGCCTGTTGAGTACAAAACGCTTCACTTGGTTTCTTGGGCATACCAGTGTTCTTTGCGACTCGCTCCCACCTACCAGCTTCAAGGCATGACTTCAAACTTAGCCATGCAATCGGCAATTCAGCTTTGCAGTTGTGTCATTGACCACTACCGAGAAAACCATAGATATGTAGATTTGCAACTTATGCCGTTGCCTCAACGAGAAGCGTTTGGCGAAATGTACAGTCAAGAATGTATTGATTACCCAGAGAGAGAGACTTGATGGCAACCGTTGACCACTCCACTCATTTTAAACGAGAAGAGCTGCAATGTAGTTTTTCCGGTGAATGTCAAATGCAAGATTGGTTTATGGAAAAGCTGGAAGCCTTGCGGATGGATTACAACAGACCCATGAGGCTTTCTTCTGCTTTCAGAAGCATTGAACATCCGCGAGAACGAACTAAACCAGGAGGAAAAGGCGGACGGCATACCCAAGGCGTTGCGGTGGACTGTTTAGTCTATGGGGAAGATGCTTTGGACTTAATCAGCCTAGCCTTGAAACATGGATTCAATGGAATTGGCGTCAGTCAAAAAGGTGATTTCAATAGCCGATTTATTCATTTAGATATTCGGCAAGAATCTTCTCCAGCGATTTGGAGTTATTAAAATGGAAGGATTTTTGGAGATTTTCAACCAAGCGGTTGATTCTGGCGGACTTGAACTTATACTTGCAGCAACCGGAATGAGCGCGGCTGTTCCAGGCGTTTTATTGTATAAAAAAATCAGAAAAGCAAAAAAACTGAAGGAGCAACTGCTGGGCTAGTGGCGGTTTTCAAATATTGCCACTTACCGGAGGTTTCAAAAATCGGCTGGAGGTGGCTCCCCAAGCTGGACTCGAACCAGCGACCCAATGATTAACAGTCCGCTTTGAACTTTCGGCTGTAGGCTAGACGAATGCTGGGCTTGCTGGATTCTTTCAATTTTTTCTTGCCAGTGTTTCCGCCAGTGTTGCCTAGTTTATTGACGAGATCGACTTGCTGCAAATGGTCACTATTTAAATAAGACATGGTTGTTTGAATGCTTTCATGTCTTAGTAGCATTTGAACATGCACCGGATTCGCAGACTCACCGGAAAGCAGTTCAGTTGCAACCGTACTTCTAAACGAGTGCAGCGGTTTTGCGTTTTCAATGCCTACCTTCTGCAAAGCCTTTCGCATACTCTTGGTCAAATCCCCAAGGCTTGAATACAAAGGCTTTCCTCTGCCATCATCCAAAACGTATTTCTCGCCTTGTATATCCTGCGACTGAATAAATACTTTTAAATCTTCAGCAATTGGAATGATTGCGTCTTTCCTGCCTTTTACCTTCCAATCCTTTGTTGAGCGAAGTTCGATTCGGTCTGGGTAAACATTATCCCAACGCAAGGCCAGAAGCTCACCACCACGCATTCCAGTAAATCGCAAAAACCACCAAGCCCGAAGCAGAACCAGAAACCGTCTTCGTCTGGTTTCGTTCCAGCCGTCTTCTAGGTGTTGCCGCAAATCTTTGAGTTGTTGAGCAGAAAAGACAGCAGGCAGCGGCTTAGACGAGCGAACGCTTTTGACTTTAATGGCTGCCGGAATCTGACCTTGTTCCCAACTCCAATTTAATACGGCACGAACTGCTCGAAGGTAAGAATTACAACTGTGATCATTGAGTCCAGCTTTACGAAGAGCCAGAACGAACTTGTCAGTCAGTTGTGAGGTGTGAAGCCTTATACGATAATCCCCAACTACTTTTTGGTAGCGAAGCAATTGCTGCCGATACTTGCCAACCG
>Ga0208899_1001472_pt1 | contig 16608 bp, 36 predicted proteins | sample VirMetDEL_Nov_24_FD_184518 | JGI IMG/M metagenome (GOLD analysis project Ga0208899, IMG submission 184518) | Aqueous microbial communities from the Delaware River and Bay under freshwater to marine salinity gradient to study organic matter... | ecosystem: Environmental > Aquatic > Marine >... | reverse complement strand
TCCATTCCCTGCTGAATCTCACGAAGAAGGATTAGACAGATCTATGATGGCAATTCAACAGTTGCAAGAAGAAATAGATAGATCAATTAAATTATCAAGAACAAACACAATGACTTCAACTGAGTTTGCTGTAGGTTCAACTGATAGAGCTGGTAAAATTTTTGGGTTTGATGACAATGGTGAATTAGTTGTATCGCAAGAGCTAGGAACTTTTAAAGGTAACTGGTCAGCGTCAACAACTTTTTCTGCTAGAGATATTGTAAAAGATACTTCAAACAATAATATTTATTTATGTAATACTGGTCATACATCTTCTGGTAGTCAACCTATTTCAACTAATACAGATGTAGCTAAATGGGATTTATTAGTAGACGCAGCTAGTGCTACAACAAGTGCTACTAATGCTGCAACGAGTGCAACTAACGCATCCACATCAGAAACAAATGCTGCAACCTCTGCCACAACTGCAACTACAAAAGCTAGTGAAGCATCGACTTCAGCAACTAATGCAGCAACGTCTGCAACAAGTGCAGAAACTGCAAAGACAGCAGCAGAAACTGCTCAAGCAGCAGCAGAAGCTGCGTTAGATAATTTTGATGACAGATTTTTAGGTGCTAAAGCTAGTGATCCAACTTTAGATAATGATGGAGACGCATTAACAGACGGAGCATTATATTTTAATACTACAGATGATGTAATGAAAGTCTATGACTTGACTAACACTACATGGAGACAAATTCAATTAACAACTTCAGATCAAGCAAATGTAAATACTGTAGCTGCAGATTTATCTGGTTCTAACACAATAGGAACTGTTGCAACTAATATTGCGAATGTCAACACAACTGCAACTAACATAGCGAATATAAACACAACTGCTGGAATATCTAGCGATGTGACGAGTGTAGCTGGAATAAGTTCTGCAATATCTGCAGTTAATTCAAATTCTGCAAATATAAATGCAGTTAATGCAAATAGTGCAAATATAAATTTAGTAGCAGCTAACGATACTAATGTTACGAATGTTGGAACTAATATAGCTTCAATCACAACTGCAGCAACTAACCTTGCAGACATAAACGCTTTCGCAAATATCTATCTTGGACCAAGTGCTTCAGCTCCTACTTTAGATCCAGATGGAAGTGCATTAGATGTTGGAGATTTATATTTCGATACAGTTTCACAAACTATGAAAGTTTACTCATCAAGTGGGTGGATTCCTGCAGGTTCAAGTGTTAATGGAACTTCAGCAAGATTTACTTATACTATATCTGGTACACCAACAACAGTATCTGGTGTTGATGATTTAGGAAATACACTTGCATACGATGCTGGATTTGCAGATGTTTATGTAAATGGTGTTCGTATGTCTGCTTCAGATATTACAATTACTTCTGGTACTTCAGTTGTATTTGCTACAGCTTTAACAAATGGAGATGTTGTAGATATAGTTGCTTATGGTACTTTCAATGTAGCATCAATCGATGGTTCTAATATTACTTCTGGTACAATCGCTAATGCTAGACTAACAGGAAGTGGTGCAATCACAATCAATGGTTCTGCTGTTGCGTTAGGTGGTTCAGTTACTATTGGTGAAACAAAACCTACAATTAGTTCTATAACTCCAGACACAATTACTAATGCACAAACTTCAATTACAATTACTGGTTCAAACTTTGTATCAGTACCTCAAGTAGAATTTTTAAATCCTTCAACTGGTATCTGGTATGTTGCAGACACAGTTACATTTAACAACTCAACATCATTAACAGTACAAGCAACATTAACAGTTGATGCACAGTACAAAATAAGAATTGAAAATCCAGATGGTAATGCTGTAATATCATCTACAAATATTTTAACAGTTTCAGATGCTCCTACCTGGACAACTGCTGCAGGTGATCTTGGAACTTTTGCAGGAAATTTTTCTGGAACTCTTGCGACAGTAGCTGCTACTTCAGATAGTGCAGTAACTTTTTCAGAAGTGGGAAGTAATCTTGCAGGTGCTAATGTTACATTAAATACTTCAACAGGTGCTTTGACTACAACTGACTTTGGTGGTACAAGCACAACAGCAACAACTTATAACTTTACATTAAGAGCAACAGATGCAGAAAGTCAAACAGCAGATAGAAGTTTTAGTTTTACATCTAGCTTCGGTGCAACAGGTGGGGGTCAATTTAACTAATGGCTAATACAAAAGTAACAAGGTTACAAAGTACAGCAGGAAATAGAAATAAATGGACATTTTCGGCTTGGGTAAAAAGAGCATCAACAGGTGCAGAAGAAGTTATATTGAGTGTTTATTATGATGCTTCCTATTATACAGAAATAGGTTTTACAGCAGGTGACCAAATTAATTTCTTTGATTTATATAATGGAGCTTTAAATGGAAGAAGAAGAACTAATGCTTTAGCAAGAGATTGTAATGGTTGGTGGCATATAGTAGGTGTTTTTGATAAAGACAATTCAACTACTGATGAAAAAATAAGACTTTGGGTTAATGGAGTTAAAATAGAAGGAGCTTTAGCAGCACAACAACAAAGTTCAATTAACTATTCTTCTAACTTAAATTCAGCAGGTCAAACAGTAACATTAGGTGCAAAAAATAATGCTAGTTATTTTAATGGTATACTGAGCCATGTACATTTCTGTGATGGTTATGCTTATGATGCAAGTTATTTTGGTTCAACAGACAGTACAACTGGAGAATGGAAAATTAATACTTCTCCAAGTGTTTCTTATGGAACACAAGGTTATCATATTTTAAAAGATGGTAATTCAGTTACAGACCAATCTCCTAACACTAATAACTTTACAGTTGGTAATGGTACACTTACAAAAACAGAAGATTCTCCAAGCAATGTATTTGCTACATTTAATCCTTTATTTCAATCATTACCTACTGGTGGATTATCAAATGGAAATAATACAGCTAAAACAAATGGTGCAGACAGCACTTGGAGAAGTGCTTTTGGAAATTTAGGTGCAACTTCAGGTAAATATTATATGGAAGTAAAATGGGTTAGTGGTTCACATTTTGTATCAGGTTTTGCTAGTCAAAGAACTTTATCAACACACAATTTTAAAGATTTAACTGACACTTATAGTGGTGGTCAATATTTTGGTATTTATGGTACATCATTATACACAAATGGTTCATCATCAGGTTCTTATACAGCACAAGCTAGTGGTAATATTATTCAATTAGCATTAGATATGGATAATAAAAAAATCTATCAAGGTATAAATGGAACTTGGAATGTTGGTGGCAATCCATCATCAGGAAATGGTATTTCTATAACAGGAGATACAGATGAATTTTGGACTTTTGGTATATCTGCTTATAGTAACTCAGGAACAGGAGAGTATCAAGCAAACTTCGGCAATGGCTACTTCGGAACAACTGCTGTATCTAGTGCAGGAACTAACGCAAGTGGAAATGGAATATTTGAATATGATGTACCAACAGGCTATACTGCCTTATCAACAAAAGGATTAAATTTATAATGGCTTATACTACAATTAATAAGAGCAGTTTGCATATGAACACCAAGCTCTATACAGGAACAGGTGCAACACAATCAATTACAGGCATAAATTTCCAACCAGATATGACATGGTTTAAACATAGAAGTGGAACAAGTGAACATAATATATATGATGCTGTAAGAGGTGCTACTAAAAGAATTATACCTAATGATAATTCAGCAGAAGGAACTCAATCAAATGGTTTGTCAGCTTTTGGAAGTGATGGCTTTACAGTTGTAGATTCCAATGCAACAAACCTTAATAATGAAACATACGCATCATGGAACTGGAAAGCAAATGGTGCAGGTTCAGCTAATACAGATGGTTCTATAAACTCAACTGTTTCAGTAAATCAAACAGCAGGTTTTTCAATAGTGAAGTGGACAGGTACACAAAGTTTAGGAACTGTAGGTCATGGATTAAATTCTGTTCCTAAAATGATTATTATTAAAAATACATCAGCTTTAGAAAACTGGATTGTTTATCATAACTCTTTAGGCAATACAAAAAACTTATATCTTGATGCAACTAACGCAGAACATACTAGGTCAGATACATTTAATAATACTTCTCCAACATCTTCTGTTTTTACAGTTAATACAGCAACAGGTGTTAATAAAACTGGTAGCACTATGATTGCTTACTGCTTCGCAGAGAAAACTGGTTATAGCAAGATTGGTTCATATGTTGGTAATGCTAGTGATGATGGAACATTTATTTTTACTGGTTTTAAACCTGCTTTTGTTATTATTAAATGTAGCACCAGTGTTGAATCTTGGGTTTTAGTTGATAATAAAAGGTTAGGATATAATCCTGATAATAATGTTTTAAAACCTGATACAAGTGGTGTTGAAGCTACCGATAATGATGTAGATTTACTTTCTAATGGTTTTAAAATAATTAGAAATACTGGTTATGTTAATGCTTCTGGTAATACATTTACCTACATGGCATTTGGTCAAAGTTTAGTTGGCGACAATAACGTACCATGTACAGCAAGATAGGAAATAAAATATGACAAAAGCAAGAGATTTAGCAAACATAATATCTGGTGGTTTTACAGCAGACGATATTCCAAATATAGACGCTAGTAAAATTACAAGTGGTTCTATTGCAGATGCTAGAATACCTGCTAGTGCAGTATCTCAACACGCAACATCTTTTGATGATAATAAAATTGTTAATGATATTTCTACTATAGCATTAAGACAAGCATCAAACGAAAACAAAGGTGCTTACAATACTAACTCAATGTTTGTAGATGTATTTCAAGATGCTACTGGGATTGCATCACACACTACTTCTGCAAGAAATGCTAGTGAATATGTATCTTCAATAGTTGAAACAGATTCTACACCAACAGGAACACAATTATATTTAAAATCTAATTCATCTTCAAACAACTCTACAACTTTTACTGACAGCTCTGGAAATAATTTAACTGTTGCTCGTGCTGGTAATACAAAACATATAGTTGACGCAAATTCTGATATTATAGGAACTTCTGCTTATTGGATTGATGGTGGTGGCGACCAACTTTATGTTGCTCATTCTGATTTTACTTCAAGAGGGAATTTTGGTACAGGTGCTTTTACATTGGCTGGTTATTATAGATTTAATTCTGTAAGTAGCGAAAGACCATTAATGACATTTGGTGGTTGGGGTACTAGCGTTGACCATGAGGGTTGGTCATGGATGCACCTATCAGATAATAGAATGCTTTTTTTATATAGAAGTGGTGGTAGTAATGTAATTGCTAAAACAAGTGACGTTTTATCACTTGCTAGTGATACTTGGTATCATTTAGCAGTCACAAGAGATGGTTCAGGGAATATGAAATTTTGGAAAAATGGAGTATTATCAGGTTCGCATTCTGGAGCAACAGGCAACATAAATGATTTTTCAGATAATAAACCTTTAAAGATTGGCGAAACTGCTGATAGTGCAAGAAGTTTTGCTGGTAGATTTGACAATATTTATATTAACAAAGGTTATGATACTTATACATCAAACTTTACACCACCGACAAGTTATTATGGTTTAGTTCAAACAGTTAATGCAACTGGAAACTTTATATCCAATGCAATTACAGCTCCATCTTCAGTATCTAATATGGGAGCAATAGTTACATACGAAAATGCTCAAGGCACGAATGCTTTAAACACAGATATAGTTTTACAATTATCAGCAGACAATGGCAGTAATTTTGCTACTGCTACAATGACAGCAATGCCAGACTTTGCTACTGGTATTAAGATGGCTAAAGTAAATGACTTATCTGTAACAGCAGGAACACAATTAAAATATAAAATATCTTTTGCTAATCAATCTGGTTCTAAAGAAGCTAGAATTAGAGGTGTTTCACTTCAATATTAATTATGAAATTTGTATTAGCTTACACTATCTGTTCAGCAATAACAGGCTTATGTAATAATACAGCAGTATCAAAAATAGAATTTAATTCCTGGAGTGATTGCGTTAAAGCAGGTGCAATAGCAACTATTCAAACTACCAATCAACAGGAAAAAAAATTTAACGAAAAAAAATTATATGTAAGTTATTTTTGTAATGAAATAAAGAGGGATGATGCTTAAAAAAAAATCATCACATAAATCTAACTTAGAAGATCACAATGGTATCAGAATATCATACCATGAAAAAGTTTGTGCAGAAAGAATGAAAACTTTATTTAATAGAATTGATGAAATGAAAAAAGATATGAAAGAATTAAAACAAGATATATCTGAAGTAAAAGCAAATATAAATAAAAGTAAGGGTGGTTTGAAAGTTTTATTAGCTGTTGGTAGTGTTGTTGCTGGAGCTATAGGATTTTTTAAATACAATGGCTAATAGAAGAAAAACTGCAGTAGTAGGATTAACATCTGAACTTAAAGCTCAAGCTCGTCTTGCTGAAGATCCTAATATAATAGTGTTCACTCCTGTGGGTGGTCTTGGTCCAGTAGATATTGTTACTTTAAATATGATAACAGGTAAGTATACTGCTTACGATGTTAAATCTAAAAATTATAGAAAAAATAATTCAAAAAATATTCCTGCTGATGGATATAAAAGAAATATTAAAGGAACATTTATATCTAGAGGAGCAACTAAAGAACAAAAGAAACTTAACGTAAGGATTATATACGAATGAAATTATCAAAAAATTTTACACTACAAGAACTAACTAAATCAGATACAGCTATTAGATTAGGTATAGCTAATGAGCCTAACTCAGATCAGATTGAAAAATTACAAAACCTTTGCGAGACTTTACTTCAACCTGTTAGAGATAAATTTGGTCCAGTAATTATAACGTCTGGATTTCGTAGTGAACAGCTATGTGTTAAGATAGGCAGCTCAATCAATAGTCAACATAGCAAAGCTGAAGCTGTAGATTTTGAAGTACCTGGAACTGATAATGCCGATCTTGCTTATTGGATAAAAGATAATATAGAAGGGTGGGATCAAATGATCCTTGAATTTTATACGATTGGTGAACCTTCAAGTGGATGGGTTCATTGTAGTGTTGCAGATAAACCTAGAAAACAATTCTTGAGAGCTTTTAAAGAAAATGGTAAGACAAAATATAAACCAATACTAGGAGACATAAGATGTGGTTAGGAGCAATTAAATTAGCTGTTCAAGCAGGTAGTCATATATATAAGAATAAACAAAAAACCAAAATGCTTATGGCAGACGCACAAATGAATCATGCTCAAAAAATGGCTAGTGGTGAAGCAGAGTATCAAGGTAAATTATTAGAAAGTAGAAACTCAGATTGGAAGGATGAATTTATTTTAATTTTACTAAGCGTGCCAATCGTAATGTTGGGATTTGCTGTATGGTCAGACAATCCAGAACACATGGAAAAAATGCAGCTCTTCTTTGAATATTTTTCTAACCTACCATTTTGGTATCAATCAATTTTTGTGGGTGTCATAGCTAGTGTTTATGGTCTTAAAGCAACAGATTTAATTAAGAGGAAGTAATGAGTAATCAAGCACCAACAATGTTCGTATCACAGTACAGTAAAAAGAAACCTACTCTTCTTGCACAGCAAACAGGTAAAAAGAAAAAGAAAAAAAAATATAAAAAGAAAAAGTAATGGCTAAACAAAAATTTACACACTTTGTACCTAGAGATAAACCTAAAAAAAGACCAGGAGTACATAAGAAAAATCAAAATAAAAATGAGAAGAGACAAAAAAAACAAACTAGATACAAGGGTCAAGGAAGATGATTGATAAATTTTTTTATAATTTTTTTAGTGCAGTAGATAATATGTTTTCATGGTTAGAAACTTATTCTGTTAAATTTACTTCATGGTTATGGCAATCAAGAGTTAAACTATTAAGAAAAAAAAGAAAAAGAAAATGAGAGATCACAAAGTATTAGAAAGTTTTATAAAGCATACTGAAAAGAAATTAAAAGAAATGAATTTATTTAAGTTTCTTAAAAAAGAAGTAAATCATGGTGCTAATGGTACTAAAGATTATGTAATTAAAAAAGGTATTAACAAAGGTAAGGTTGCTAAATGAAAATATCAGAGAACACATCAGTTAGTATGCCTGTAAAAAATATGGTTGGTATTGTTATTGGTGTGGCTATGGGTGTGTTTGCTTATACAGAAGTTACTGCTAGACTTACTTCACTTGAAACTTCAAGAGAATTATTTCAAGCTGATCTACTTAAAAAGTCTGAACAGAAACCTACTGACCAAGAACAATTTATGCTTTTAGAATCTGTGTTTGCAGATGTTGAAAAATTACAGATAACACAAGAACAAAATATGACGAATAAAGTTAATATACAATTTTTAAAAGATCAATTAGAAAAAGCATTAAAAGATATTGAAGAACTAAAAGATAAGGTAAGAGCCAATGGAACAAGTCATCAGTAGTGTTGTTGCTTTATGTATGTTTGTAGCAGGTGAATTAACTGAACATCGTATTCAACCAGCTATGTCAGATTGTCTAAAAGGTAAACGTGTTGCTGAACGTACAGCTAACGATAATGTAGAATACAAATGTGATAAGGTAAAAGCAGAGTTAGAAAATAATCTTGATGGTAGCAAAGCAATTAAAAAAATAGTAAAAGAATAATTATGGCTATTAGAAAAACTACTAAAGGTAAAAACGCAAACTACAGACCAACAAAATCTGGAGCTGGTATGACAGCTAAAGGTGTAAGAGCATATAGAAGAGCCAATCCAGGAAGTAAATTAAAGACAGCAGTAACAGGTAAAGTTAAAGCAGGATCTAAAGCAGCTAAAAGAAGAAAATCTTATTGTGCAAGATCTCTTGGTCAACTTAAAAGATCATCAGCTAAAACAAGAAACGATCCTAACTCTAGAATAAGACAAGCAAGAAGAAGATGGAAGTGTTAATATGAAAAAAAAAGGTTGGAAAAAACCAAAGGTTCAAACATTAATCTGTGGTTACTGCAAAGAATGTAACAAAGAATTAATGAGTAATAATGGTGGTTGGATAGTAACTGCAAAGAAACAATATTTTTGCCATGATGGTAAAGAAGGTTCTTGCTTTGACAACTACTGTGAGTTAAAAGTTAAACAACATAAGGAGCAAAATGAAAAAAGGTTATCACAAAACAGCTACTGGTAAGATCGCAAAGAAGGGTCTTTACTATAATATAAATAAGAAAAAAAAATCTGGTACTTCAAAAAGTAAAGCTAAAAGCACAATCTCTGCGAAGGCTTACAAAAATATGAAGTCTGGATTTAAAAAGTAATTTTTCTTAACTCTTCAAACTCATCCCAAATAGTATTGCCAGGATTCCAATATCGTTTCTTCTCTATTTTATTTTTTAGAGAATGTAATACAGTTGTGTGATCCTGGTTAAACACTCTACTCATTGAAGATATGCTTACATTATATTCTTCATGTAAAAGATTATAGACAATACTTCTTGCTCTAACTACATCTGAAGTTCTACCTTTGCTAAACACATCATGTTTGCTAACAGTATATCTTTCACACACTTTATCTACAAGTTTAGAAACAACTTCTATGTTTGCATTCTTATATTTGATACCAACTTTATGTTTAACATTGCTATCTATTATTGGTTTCTTTTGTAGCATTTCTGCTGCATATAAAAACCCCTCTGAAAACCCTACCTCATATAATCTTTCTTCTTGGTTTGTTAGAAGGTAGAATGCTTTCTTTACTTTATAGATAAAGTGATTCTGGTTTAAATTTTTAATATGTTTATTGTAATGTTGATTTATATTTATGGTCATAGATCCCCTACGTTTTCCTTTCTTTTTTTTCAACTCTTAGTTATTATCTATTTAAATGATAACAACTGCTCTTGCGTCTTTTCTATTTTCCAAAACAATCTATAAGAATCTTTTTGATACTTATTTGCTTTTTGTTTTGCTTCCAGATACTTCTCGTGTTTCTTCGCTTGAAGATCCTTCAACTTTTGTAGACGCACTTTGATGTTTTCCATCATGCTCCTTTTTCACTTTTGTAGAATCGAATCTTAAATTATCGATTTTACATTCTACTAACTCACCTCTATTTTGAGTGTTAGTAGCCTTTTGTATATCATCAAAAAATTCAGTCATTTCAAAATGACATTCTCCATTGATAATTCTTTTAAATTTTGTCATATTTATTTGTTTTTTTCAACTTCTTTTTTAATCAAAAAATCTATATACTGTTTGGCTTTTTTAAGATCTTCAATACCATTTTTTCTTTTATATCTAGAAATGTATTTAATTACATTGCCTTCACAAAAATCAAATTCATTTTGAATTATAAAGTCAATAGGTTCAATCTTATTTGCTACGTAATGTTTGGGTTCTTTTATATTATCTGTCATATTAAATCCTTTTTTAAGCAAGGTGGGGAAAACGGAAAGGGAAAAAAACCCCACCCTGCTTGATACATTCTAATTAATTAGAAAGTATATTCGTTATTAGCACCATCATTTGCTTTTGCAAAGCTATTATTAGTAGCTTTTCCTGCTCCACTTGGCGTTAAAATTATTGTCAACTCACCTTCTTTAACATTGCCATCTTGATCTTTAGATGGAAACGCAGCTTGGTTGTACCATTGACCATTAACATTTACTCCAACTGTCCAGTTTTTGTCTGGATGTTTCATGTTTTTTGGACCAATATAAACTGGAACTTTATCTGCTGGAGATTTCCAATCTGGGTTTTTTACTAGGTTAATGTATATTTTATCCATGTTCTTTACTCCTTAGTTATATCAATCTTTATGATTGATTATTTTTTAGTTGAATCTCACGAACACCAGCAGCGTCTGCTACTTGTTTATATGCTCGTAAGTTATTTTTAATTAGATATTGGACTTGCTCTCTATACTTAGATTTAACAGAATTAAACTCTGTTAAACTTTTAGCATTTTTAAGTTCATCTTTTATCTCTTCCACATTTATACTATCATCAGTATATTGTGGTTCTGCTTCTACAGATGGCTCTGAAGAATTTTGTTTAAATGGTTTTGCATTATAACCATCTTCTAAATCCATTCCTGTCTTTAGATTTAATGCGTTTAAGAAAGCATACTTTTTACTGTATGACATAGCTTGACCAGTTCCATATTTATCTAAACCACCCATTGCAGTACAACCATCAATTATAATAAAATTACTTGGTTCATCAACGTCAGTTATTTTCATAGTGCAAGTTACGATTACAAACTTGTCTGTTATATCTGTAATGTAATTACAAGTTGGATATAAACCATTTTCTAATAGAGCTGCCATTGCAACTCTTTGAACGTCATCGTGCAATAAAGGATTAAAAGGCATACCTTTAACTTTACTTGCTTTCTTTACACCACTTGCATGATTACAAGCATTGTATAATTTCTTATGTATGTTTCCCATGTTTTTATTCTCCATTTTATATATGTTATTTGTTTCTCTACTCATATTTTACTCCCCATAGTTTAGTTATTAATTGTTTTTGTTCATCTGCTAAATCTTTGTAATAAAAAAAGTGATTAAGATCTGGTGGTTCAATCATCATTGCTAATGTTTCCAACTTACCTTCGGCAAACATAATCATTCTTTCCCAAAGTAAGATCTTCTCAACCATTTTAAAATAAAGATATTCCAAATGATCTGCCTTCATTAACTCATGGCTTTGGTCAAAGATAATATAATCTTTGTCATTAACATATACCAAGTAAGGTATTTTTTTTGTTGCCATGTAGTAGAATGAAGTTTGTGTTAAGTTTTCAATTGTAGGTTCAGTAGGTAGATCTTGAGTTATCATGTTCCACTCTTCTTTACCTTTTACTTTTCTTAAATTAGGTGGCTTCGTTTTAAGTTCTATAAATTTTGTTTTACTTTCATAATCTATACGACCAATGACAGGTTTAATCATAGTCATTTCTTTTAATTCAACATACCTTTCACAAACTAATTTTTCTTTACCAATAATATCCTGGACAACTTTCTTTGTAATTGGAATACAATCTTCGGCAAACTTCAACATTGATTTTCTGCCAAACTTATCTTTAGCATCTACTGGTTCTTTTTCATTTATAATTTCTAATTCTTTTTTAAAACAATTTTGGTAGCTTCTATCTTCTTCTGTAAACTCATCTTGCTTAATTGTTTTTGATTTATAAATTACATCTGCAATCATTCTCTGAACCACATTATTAACTAGGTTACCAAAGTTTGCTTTGTATCTAAATGGAAACTTCCTTCTAATTTCTTGTGGGAAAGTATAACCAATTAGATTTTTTGCAAAAGGTGTTGATGTTGATGAATAAGACCAATGATCTAAACCTTCACCACCATTAAATATTGAAAATGCTTTTTTTATTTTATTTTTTTCCATTTTTTCCAATCTGTTTTTTTACACTAATTATAATGATTTTTTAATGTTGTCAACGGATAATTTTAATTGTATAACGGAAAGAAAATGAATAAAAAAAAACTACCATATAAAAAGGTGCGTATCATTTGGCAAGATATTTGCTCATCTTCCCAATGGTATGATGATCTTACTGATGTTGATAAGTTTAGTTATTCTTGGTGTGAAGATGTTGGTTATTTATATTATAAAGATTCTAAAATAGTAAAAATCTTTACATCTTTTTCTTATGATGATGACAAACTATCTATTGGAAACATAACTGCTTATCCTAGATCTGTAGTTAAAAAAATATTGTACGAAAAATGACATACTCTGGAATCTTTGAAGAAACTGATTGTAAAAAAGAATTAGAACGAGCTAAAAAGTATATAGAAAAACAAGCTAATATAATTTATGCGTTAGAAAAAGAAATAGAAGAATTAAAAAATAAAATAATTATAATTGAAAATAAATAATGTTATATGAGGTAAAAAAAATTAACTATAATGATACTAAGCCTTTTATTTTAAATATACATTATGCAAAACGTATGCCTAGTATATCTTATGCTTATGGTTTGTTTTTAAATAATGATTTAGTTGGTATAGTTAGTTATGGTTCTCCTGCTTCTCCTAGTTTATGTAAAGGAATTGCTGGATTAGAAAATAAATCTTTTGTAATCGAATTGAACAGATTAGTTTTAAAATATAATAGAAAAAATGAAGCATCTATGTTAGTTGGAAAATCTTTGCAGCTTTTACCTAAACCAAAAATAATTGTTTCTTATGCTGATACAAATCAAAATCATGTAGGTTTTATATATCAAGCAACTAACTTTTATTTTACAGGAACAAGTAAACCTAGAACTGATATGGCAGGTAAAAATGGAAAACATAGTAGACACCATTTAGGAGATAAAACAAAAAGAATTTACAGAAGTTCTAAACATAGATATGTTTATATTGTTGGAAATAAAAAAGATAAAAAATATTTTTTAAATAATTTAAAATATCCTGTATTAGATTACCCTAAAAAAAATGAGGTTATTAATGGCTCGTGATGTATATGCTTTTAGTAATGGAAAATATTCTGATTGGCACAGAAAATACGATGGCATTGCCTACATTGATGTAGATTCAGTTGAGTGTTGTATGTACTGTTATGAACCATTAGCTATTATTGAGACTTGTTATGACAAAGGTCAGAAATTTAAGGCTACAACCCTCTCAAAGATCATCGCTAGTCGCTTAAATATACCCTGTTTTTTAGTATTCTATAAGGAACTGGACAACACAAGCCTAACCTTTAGGATCAAGCGTATACGCAGCTCTCAGACCGAATTTCAGCTTATGAATGAGAATGAATGGGTAGAAATATTAAGAACTTTGCACGACCACCACAAAACACTATGTAAATCAACCAAACGAAAGGAAAAATAATGAACACATCAAGAGGATTCTTACACATTACCTATAAGGTATATCACCACTTAGATCTGGTGGATGGAGAAAAAAAATCTCATTGTCTCAATGTTTTATTATCTGTAATGAAATATGCCTGGAAGAAAAATGGATATAGAGCAGATTTAAGGCATGAAACAATTCATAAAGATACTGGTCTTTGCCGAACCACTATTAAGTCATGCTTAGAAACTCTTAATAAATTAAATATTGTTAAATCTATTAGAGGTAGATCTGGTAAAACTTATATTGTTAATGAGATATTTTTAAAGGTTGAGAAAACTTATGAGAATTTTGAAAAACCCCAGATAGCCGTTAAACCTACACAAGATAGCCGTTTTACGGCTACATTAGAAGAAGAATTAAGTATTAATAATATAGGTAAAATAGTTAAGAGATTAGCAGGGGATAAGGAGAAGATAATAAACGAATTATCAACCCTACCTATTGAAGAACTAAAAACAGATAAATCTAACCCATATTATTGTAAACTTGCTATTGAGAAAAAAGAAGATTCTGGAAAATCATATGTATCTTCAGATAAAATTTTATCTGCATTGTCCAATTTAAAAAACCAAAGAAAAAAAGCTAACCCTTTTTACAAAGCTAAAGTTGAATACAATAAAAGAAACAATCTAAACTGGAAAGGAGAACCAAAAAATGACAAATAAAGGTAAAATAATTTTTAGAATAAAAGATCTTATTTTAAAATGTAGAATGAAAGGTAAATTTAAAATGGCTATTAAATTAAAAAACATATTAAAACGAATAACCGATAGGAGTTAAGTTATGCCAGGCAGACCAATGAGAAAAGTATTTTGTCAAGGTTTTACCAGAGCTGGTTTAAGACTTGGCTTAAAAATACCTTGTAAAATGAAAGGCTATTTACTTGCAAATAATACATACAAGTGTAAGTATCATGGCTATCAAAATGTTAAGGGATTTAAAAAGGAAAATTATACCCATGAAACAAGAATAAAACAATTAAAGACGCTCTTACAGTTTAGGAACTATACAGATGAACAAATCAAAAATTACTACTACGAAAAAATCAAACCAGGAATTGATAACAACAGACCAAGCAGATATAATATGCGATGCACTAGCAAATGGAAAAACCCTTACCGAAATTCTGGAAAATCAAAAAGTCTATCCATTCAGTTTGATGAAATTTTATGCGTACTTAAAAAAAAATCCAGAGTTAGAAATAAAAATAACAGAAGCTAGAAAGTACGGAGTTCAAACTCTTATTGATAAGTTGCTGCAAGTATTTAAGTACCAAGAAATTGAAGATCCAAATGCTATTTTGTGGATCAGAGAAAAAACAAAGTTCATTACATTTCTTGCTAATAAATTAACTGATTTATATTCTGACAATAAACCTATTAAACAAAACATAGATCAAAAAATGACTATTAGTTGGGAAGATAATCAAGATGATTTGATTGATGTATCAGAGGATATAGTTGATATACCCTCTGATAATAAAGATTAACTATTTAATAGTTTTCTTAACTCTATTAATTCAGAATACTTTTTTACAGTTTTAGTTATTGGTATATCCATATCAAACATATCCTTAACTAATTTAGTTGTTGTTGCTCTTCCCATATGTAGTTCCCATTCAAGAAGATGATCAACACATTCCATTAATAGTTTTTTTTGTTTTTTGTTCATATAACTATTATAAAAAAATTTTGTGGCACGATTATGGCAATATAAAATTTATTTTTCCATATATTATGCCACTTTTTTTAATCCTCTGATTTTTTTATATTAATAATTAATTCTATTTCAGAACTATAAGGATGATTTAATTCCTCATACTCTTCTAAAAAAGAAATCATTTTCTTTAATCTATTTCCGTCTTTACTTTTAACTGTTGTAAGCAACTGATTTTTTAAAGTCTTATTTCCTTTATATTCAGTTCCATAAGAGTTAATTGTGTATTTATCTATATACATATTTTCCTTTCCTTTTTATTGTTATATTTTTTTAGCTATGTAATCAAAAATTGGATCTTTTTGACCAGACGCATAACTAATTCTTTTTTGATATAAAACCACAGTATTATTTTTTGCATTACGCATAAATAAATTTGCTGTATCTCTTACATCATTATTATAAAACCTATCTTTTGCTAAGTAGCCTTTATGATAAGTTATGGTTTCGTTAGATTGAGCCGTTTGTAACCATGTTTCGTAGTTGTTTATTGTCATTGTTTTTATCCTCTGTTTTTTTATTGTTATAATTTCTTATGATTGTTTTAGCCATTACACCATTAACGCTCATAAGGTTTAAGAACAGTTGTTTTGTTAATGCTCTTAAATTTTGTTGTTGTTGTAGTTGTTTATTCACACTCATAATCCCAATCCATAGCATCTGTTTGATCCCAATCATAATTTTCATGGTTTTCATTTACTAATCTCAATGCTTCTTCTTTTGAATTAGCTTCTACTTCTGTTTTATGATGTATTGATTGTATTCCATATATTATATATTTTTTTGTCATTTTATTTTTTCCTTTCTGTTTTTTATATTATTAATAATGCTAAACCCAAAATAATTATAGATACAAAAATGACGCACCACATAACTGCTTTAGTGTATCTTCTGTGAATTGCTTTACCCATTATAATCATATTTTTTAACCTCTGTTTTCTTGTTGGTTTTTTTTGATTTTAAAAACTCGTAAACTATTGATATTAAACCATATAATAATAAAACTTTTATTGTTATATCCATTTTTATTTAT
>Ga0208899_1001471_pt1 | contig 16621 bp, 6 predicted proteins | sample VirMetDEL_Nov_24_FD_184518 | JGI IMG/M metagenome (GOLD analysis project Ga0208899, IMG submission 184518) | Aqueous microbial communities from the Delaware River and Bay under freshwater to marine salinity gradient to study organic matter... | ecosystem: Environmental > Aquatic > Marine >... | reverse complement strand
AACCTGCGTGGTCGCGAAAAGTGGATTAAGTAATGGCAAACCTCGTACGGAACTTCATCAAGGGGCGTATGAACAAGAGCGTCGACGAGCGCCTTGTCCCCAATGGAGAGTATATCGACGCGCAGAATATCCGTATGGGCTCCACGGAGGAGTCGGAGATTGGAGCGGTAGAGAACAGCAAGGGCAACGAGCAGCTCACCACGTTGGTGTATCCCCCTACGGGCGATGCTTTGAGCGCGGGAGCCACATGTATCGGAGCGTATGCTGATGGAGCCAACGAGACTATCTACTGGTTTGTCCACGACCCCAACTTTGCGGCGGCGGGACTAACGGGTAAGCTCGACCTAATCGTATCGTACAACGTATTGTCCAACGCGATTACGTACCACGTAGTCAGCATTGACGATGGCGGTGGCTTCAACACCACTCTAGACTTCGATACCCAGCACTTGATTACTGGCGTAGACTTGGTTGACGGGCTGCTCTTCTTCACCGACGATAAGAACGACCCTCGCCGCATCAACGTCACGACCAACTACCCCAATCCTATCGCCAGTGTCGATTGGTATCTATTGGGCGAAGACCTGATGGTCCTCAAGCCACCGCCGAACAACTCTCCGACTATAGTTCCGTTTGAATCCTCCGACGACAACAACTATATGGAGGAGCGGCTCATCTCCTTCGCGTACCGATACCGGTATGCTAACGGCGAGTACTCTGCCACCAGCCAGTTTACGGCCCCTTCTTTCGTGGCTCAGCCCTTCTTGTTTACGCCTGAGTCGTTCACCAATGACGGTATGGTCAATGCGACCAACGCATGTACGATAACGTACAATAGCGGTAGCCCTCTCGTGGTGGGCGTCGACCTGCTGTTCAAGGAGATGGATGACAATATCATCCGCGTCATTGAGAAGATTAACAAGTCCGCAGCGGGGTTGGCTAACGACACCGAGTACCAATACGAGTTTGACAACAGCAAGATTTTCACCATCCTCCCAGAGAGTGAGATTCTGAGGCTGTATGACAACGTCCCTCGATTTGCCAAGGCCCAGACCCTTATGGGCAACAGGCTTGTATACGGTAACTACGTTGAGGGCTACGACTTAGTCGACCAATACGGTCTCCCGATTCGGCTGGACTACTTCATTGGGCACATCAAGGAGCAGGCGGGCGTTACTTCCGTCGTTACGAATGTTACTCGCAACACCAACTATGGCTTGCCGGGCGTGGCATTTACGCCTAACGCCACCGTGGAGTTTACGTTCTCCAACTTCAACCTCTCTACTGGCGACAACATACAGATAAATCTGGTTGTCGAGCACGACGGTCTAGTTCCAAATGGCTGGCTCACCCTTGGCGGTGGCTTCCCCCCTACGTCTACTACGCCTGAGTCTACGCTGTCCTTTACGTACACGCTTACGGAGGACTTTACGAATATCCAAGCAATGGTCACGAGCGCCAGTTTTCTGGAGGCCATTGGAACGACGGCGAATGTTGAGACCAACCCTGCTGACTTCCCCAACTCGGACCAGAACATCTTTACCAACGCTTGGAATACCATCTTCCCCATCTCACAGACGGGAGGTATCCCTACCCCGCAGAGCTTGCTCGGCACCGGCGTCGACGCTCTCGGCGACCCCATTCAGGTCGTAGCTTCTTCGTCCAACTCGTTTACTCTGGCGTTCCCTATGCCACAGTACAACAGCGGTGCCACCGACAGCTTCGAGAGTATGAGCGTGAGGTCGGCTTCGGCACAGTACTTCAGCGTCGTCTCGCAGCGGAGCTTGCATAGCAACCGCAGTTATGAAATCGGCATTGTGTATATGGACGAGTTCGGTCGTTCTAGCACCGCTCTGGTTAGCAACAGCAACCAAGTGCATATCCCGTGCGGGGACTCCATCTTCCGCAACACCATCCGCGTAGAAATCCCTGTCTGGGAGAGGCCACCGTATTGGGCGGACCGATACAAGTTCGTCATCAAGCCCGACCGAGAGAACTACGAGACCATCTACTGCAATCAGTTTGAGACGTACGCGGGTGACGGATACACCTACTTCCTCCTTGAGGGCGAGCAGGCTGCCAAGGTTGAGAAGGGAGACAGGTATATCGTTAAAGCTGACTGCGGTGGTGCCACCGCTTCTTGTGTCTATGCTACCGTCTTGGAGAAGGCTTCGTATGCCGTAGGCGACGTAAACGAAGCGGCTCCTTTTCCGGCCCTTCCGGGTACGTACATGAAGATTAAGGCCGATGGCTTTAATGTGCTCAAGACTAATGGCGACCTCGATACGGGGTGGCAGACCGCTACTACGGAGACTCCGGGCATTGGCGGTGGCCTGACCATCCCAACGCTTGTCATCGACGACTTCAGTTTAGAGTTTGCGGCGGGCACTGAAGCTATCCCCGCGGGCAGTAGAATCATAATCGACTTAGAGTACGAGCGCAAGGGAACTGGCGATGGAGACAACTCTTGTGAGTCGCGGTACCTTGACTTCAACCAGACGTACATCGTCGACGCAGACTATGCCAACATTGTTGAGTGGTTCTATGGTCAAGATGGAGTTATTGAATCCATAGAAAACACCGAGGGCACAGCCGGAGACCCCAACGCATGTGTGCCTACCAACAACGTATTCCCTCAGGTCACAAGCCAGAACAACAACTACGGCCTGTTCGACGGAAGCCTCTGTGAGAACCGCATAACTTGGTATCTAAATGGTAATGATTGTCGGTTTGTAACCACCGGTACTGAAAGGTGCACGGGATTCACGGGTATAGACGCCAGCAACAACCGTAGGTCTATCGCCAAGGCTCGCTTCCGCATCATCCGCGCTACCGACCTTATCGTCTTTGAGACGCAGCCGCAGGACGCCCTGCCCGACCTGTGGTATGAGTCCAGCGTATCGTATGGTATCGTAGGCGGCTTCCACCAAGGCAACTTCCGCAACCAAACGGCGCTTCAATCCGCTATTATCGACACGGCGTTCTTCAACTGTATCGCATATGGCAATGGTGTGGAGAGCTACAAGATTCGTGACTCTATCGTAGGCAAGCCCATCACCCTTGGCAACCGCGTTACTACCGTTAGCGACCAAGACTACAAGGAGATACGGCGCTTCGCAGACCTTACGTACAGCGGCGTATACAACGACGAGACGAACCTCAACAAGCTCAATGAGTTCAACCTTGGCCTGCTCAACTTCAAGCCACTGGAGGACAGCTATGGGCCTGTAGAGAAGCTCTTCGCTCGGCGTACCGATATCCTCACGTTGCAGGAGGATAAGATTAGCTACGTCTTGGCAGGCAAGAACCTGCTTACCGACACTACCGGTGCCAGCGTTGTGGCCTCTGTGCCCGAGGTGTTGGGTACGCAGGTGGCTCGCGTAGAAGATTACGGTATCAGCAACAACCCCGAAAGCTTTGCGGAGTGGGGGCCGCACAAGTTCTTTACCGACGCCAAGCGCGGTGCTGTCATACATCTGTACGGCGATGGGCAGAACGAGCAGCTCGAGGTCATCAGCGAGAACGGTATGCGGAGCTGGTTCCGCGATATGTTTATTGCCGACTTCAACACGCAGAAGCTCGGGGGCTACGACCCGTATATGGATGAGTATGTGCTCGCCAATAACGAGAACCCGTTGCCCGGCATCGAGTCGCGCATCGAGTGTGGCGTAACGCAGACGTTCCTGCTCACCGCTGCGGGCGAGAACTACGAGGTCGACCTCGGTCAAACCGTGGGTAGCGTATCGGTGGTGTACTCCGTCATCGAAGCCGAGCCCGGAGACCAAGCCCAAATCAACGCCCTGTACAATGGCGTAGCCACCAACTCCGGCCTCATCGGTCAGGGTAGCACCGGCTCGTTCCTTATTGACAAGGATAACGTGTTGATTGACTTCGCGGACATCAACATCAACTACTTCGGTACGGGGAAGTTTACGTTGCAGGTCACTGTCGAGTGTCCCGATGCAGACGTTATTATCATCAGGCTCATCACCGTCACCAACCAAGCTGACGCAGGCAAGACGGTACACAACAACTACCGGTGGGAGGACGGAAACTTCATCTCCCCACTCCACGTGGAGCAGGTCAAGTTCTTGTCGGGCCTCAATGTCCCCTTGGTGTCGCAGTACCAAGAGATATCGGGGCCGCAGGGCGCGGGCGTTATCCCTTCGGATACAGCTACGGTGACTATGATTTCGCACCGTACGCAGCTTGATGACTACATCCTCAAGCCCACCGATAGGTTCTACTACCTGCGTAGCGCAACGAATTACACCGCTAACCCTGCCGACATCTCCAACCTCTTGGGTGCGGCCCTCCCTGCGGGTGGCCTCGTCCCTGCGGGCGGTCCCAACTTGTTCTCCGCCGACTTCGCTATGAGCGGTGCGGGTACGGGTCCATACCTGTATCTCATCTGGGACTACTCGTTGCAGTTGCCTACCGAGCTGTGTTTCGACTTCACTAAGATTGGGGCGTGCTGCGCTTGTGTATGCGACCCTGCCAACTGTGTTGAATACGAGGTCTATAACGACAACAACCCCAACGTGACGTTCTCGTATACGGATTGCGATACCGCTACTACCGAGTACTTTACTCTGGGCAGCAAGCAGGGAACGACGGTATGCTCGAGCACATACCCGGTCATTACTGCGGGCGACGCGGCCTACGTGCTCATCACCATCAACGAATGCGATTGCTGATATGGGAGTTATTGGAAACTACTACCTGAACGGACCTACGCTGGCAAGCTCAACGTATGTGTATCTCGATGCGGCACTGACGACCCCGGCACCGCTAGGGTACTACGGCTCAGGGGGACTATACCGTGAGGTAATCAATGCCAGTGGAGAGCTAGGTCCGCTAACCACATGTCCCAGTTGTGTGGCCTCATGCCCTGTGTCCATCATCAATGATATGGCTGGTCCGGGGTTCTACACCTTGGAGGTCAACCTCGGTACCAGTACGGGCGCCGTACTCATCACGTACACCCCGCGTAGCAGCCCCCACGGTATCCTCACCACGTATCAGGGCAACACATACAACGAGCTCAGCTCGCCTGTAGATGGATACCACACCGCTGCCAGCCCCGTTCGGGCCACATACCTTGGCGACAGTACCGATGCGTGCTCTATAGGTTTGGTCTCGGGGTCTCCGTATGCTGGCGTTCCGGATTACAACTGGTATGACACCTCGTACTACGCTACGGGCCTCCAGACCAATGTGTTCGTAGCGCCTAACGACGCGAGCTTCACTACGGCTGGAGCACCCGGAGACTGCGTTATGGTGGTGCCCAAGCTTGTTAATGTAACGGGCAACCTCCTCATCCAGATGCCTGTGCCTAGCTCCTGTGCTTCCGCCGCCAACATCTCTGTGGCGTGTCCTGTTAAGCTCACCTCATTCCAAGCGGGCAAAATCAATACCATCTGTGGTGACGCTTTTGATAGGGTGTTCTACAACGCTCCCGTCAACGGCACCCCTGGCAACCCCGCTCTGTACGACTGGGTGTTCACGGACCCTAACGGGGAGACGGTGCTGGACGACGGCGACTACCTGTTTGACATTGGAGCTACTGGTTCTATATGCACAATGGCAGATGGCATCATCACTAACATCGTAGCCTGCCCATAATGCCTAACTACACGCTGACATACAGCCCGCCCGCGGAGGGGTGGCCTTCGTTCTACTCGTATTACCCTGAGTGGATTACGGGTATGAACCAATACCTGTACACCTTTAACGGTGGTAATATCTGGAGGCACAACACCAATGAGGTGCGCAACAACTTCTACGATATTCAGGGCAACAGCACCATCACTAGCGTCTTCAACGACGAGCCCATCGTCAACAAGATTTTCAAGACGTTGCAGTACGAGGGCAACAGGCCGTGGGCAGCGACGATGAACAGCGACCAGCAGGACGGACGCTTTATGGACGTGGGATATTTCGAAAGGAAGGAAGGCGACTGGTTCGCGTTTGTGCGTACGGTGAACAACAACCCTGCCGAGCCCGACGACTACGCCCTGCGCTCGCTGAGTGGCATTGGCAAGAGCCAGACGGTAGTAGGCAACGTGGTCAACTTCCCCCTAACCACAGATATCGGAAGCATCTTGAGTATCGGGGACTACTTCTATTACGCCCTTCCCCCTAGCTACGACACCATCACTTTCGCCGGCGAGGTAACCAATATCGAGGTCAACCTCCCCGCGGGCATCAACCGCGTCACCCATGACGGCAGTGGTGTAGCCCCCGGTATCAACGACCCACTTTGGCTTGGCATCAAGAACCAAGTGGCAGAGTCGCATGGCTTGCTTGGGCACTACGGAGTCTTCACCCTGACCAACACCGATACAGATGCCGTGGAGCTTTTCGTAGCGCGGTCGGAGGTGATGAAGTCGTATCCCGGGTAAACCTTACTTTTATAGTTGATGGAAGAGATTCTGCATAACATCCATACTCAGCGCGGTTTGCTTTGGGAATCCATTGAGGATTTGCACAAGGAGCTTGGCAAATTGGATGAGACTGTAGAGCACCATACCGAAGCTATGCAGGCGGTGTGTCCGGTTACCCACCACCTTGAGAACGGCCTGTACACACGCGAGGTTTTTATGCCAGCGGGTATGCTCGTCGTGAGCTTCATCCACAAGCAGAACCACCCGTCTTTCTTTATGGAGGGTGAGATGTCTTTGCTGATGGATACGGGCGAGGTCAAGCGCGTCAAGGCCCCTATGACGGTGCACACTGAGGTGGGCACGCAAAGGGTGGCATATATCCACGAGGACGTACGGTGGGTGTGCGTATACCGCACCGATGCAGATACGGTTGAGGAGGCAGAGAAAGAAGTTTACACCATGGACTTTCGGGAACTCCCGGAGTCTGTAATCCAAAAGAAATTATGTCAGGTTTAATTGCTGCTATCGCAACAGGTACGGCTGCTGTAGCCGGCTCTATCAGCTCTTTCAGTCAGGCGGGTAAGGCTAAGAAGCGCGAGCTACAAGCCAAGAGAGATGCCAAGAAGGCTATGGCTGAGGCAAGGAAGCGTCTCGACGTCAACGTGATGGAGCAGCTATCCATTCAGAAGGAGCCGTATGAGTTGGCTCGGGAAGCAGCCTTGGTGGCTGGCACACAGGGTATTCAAGCTGGTGTTGAGGGTGAGGAACGCGGGGCAGCGGCTACAGCGGGCCGCGTCTATATGGGACAGCAAGACGCTCAGGCAAAGATTCGCTCAGCCATGGGGCAGGAGCTTCAGGGAATCCAACAACAAATAGTGGACGAGTCGGGTAGACTGAAGGATATTGGAATGGGCATCAGCCTTGAAGAGTCAGCGGGAGCACAGAAGGCAGCTCGCGACGCACAGGAGGACCGGGCAGCGGCTGTGCAAGCCGGTTTCGAGGGTCTCATTCAGGCAGGTGCTATTGGCATGCAGGCGGCCCCGCTGTATGGAGGGGGAACCAAAACCAATGTAAACACCCAAAGCCTTGGGATGAATACGGGTCAGACTACAACGCCCGGAGTTCGTACCGCTGGGGTTCAGCCGACCCAGCAGGTGCAGGCGCAACAGCCCACGTTTGGTTTCAATAATACTATCACGGCTGACAGTCAGTTTATTCCGCAAACCATTAACCAGCTCGCTGGCCTCGGATACATTCCCTTCCCATGACGTATTACAAGTATGCGGAGCGCGATGCTACATCGCGGGTAAACTGGTCTGACGTCAGTAAGAAGTGGACGGACGAGATAAATCAAATCGCCTCCGACCGCGATAAGAAGCGCACCGAAATACAAACGGCTACCGATGAGCTATCGGACAAGCTGCTCAATGCCCCTATGGGGGAGAACAAGGGCATCAACTCCTTTACCGCGAACCTATCGGAGATGTCGACCCAGTATCTCCTCGACGCCAACAGAAAGCTCAAGAGCGGAGACATCAAGCCCCGAGACTACATGGAGCTTATGTCCAACCTCAAGCAGGGTACTTCGGCCCTATATGACACCGCTAAAAAGTACAGCGACGTCTATGGAGAAAAGATGGAGCGCCTCCGCAATGGAGACTCGCAGCCCATGGAGGCTTTCCTTATGGCTAACGCAGAGGCTATGGGGAACTTCACGGAGTCCAACCCCATCATCAACCCCAGCAATGGGATGTTGAGCGTATATGATAGCACTGGTCGAACTATGTCTGTCCCGCGTATGAACGCCGCTATCGTTTCGCAATACGACTATTACGACTACGAGACGGAGATGGCACAGCGTGCCGACCAACTCGGTAAGGTCATCAACGTCATTATGGAAGATGACGTAAAGACCTTGGAGCAGGCTAGGCAGATGGAGGGGTATACGAAGGTTGAAGACGACTACCTCGACGCAGCCCTTGAGGATGGGCTTCACGTAAGTTCCTTACTTACAGTCGATATGCCCGGATACAATCTATCTGATGACGCAAGCAAAGCTGGGGATAACGACGTCCTTCTTGTCTTACACCCGCGTCAGCCCTCTACCGGCATCATGGTTCCCTTGTACGATTTCGTTGACGACATCGCAGCTATGGAGTCTTCGCAACAGGAGGCTAAGCTAGACGAGATTTTCGGTGCCGACTTGAGTAACGAGGAGCGAGCCAACCTGCTCCGTATTGCGGGCGAACAAAAGAAAGAAGCGCGAGAGTTTTTGCGTCGCGACCTACGCAGCCGGCAGGCTGATATTGAGACTCCGCAGGCGGAGTTTGCGGATACAGGCGGTAGCGGAAGGGGTCCGACCGATGCGCAAATCAAGCGTCAGGGTGTTATAGACAGGACTACGAATGCTGCTCAGCACTGGATGAACTTGGCGTTTGCACCAACTCCGGAGCAAAAGGCTACATCTGCCGGTGCCTTGCAGGGGACGAATTTTGTGGACGAGTATGGTTCTCGACAGACTATCGTGGGTGTAGACCCACTTACTTTCGAAGACAGGGTGGTGCTTACGTTGCGCGACGCCGATGGGAACGAGACCACTGTGGACCGAGTGTATGCAGACAGCCCCGCCGCAGAGCAATGGGTGTCTCAGGGCAACTTCTTCTACGAAGACCCCTCTGTAGCGGAGGCCCTTGTAACTTCGGCGCAACGTCGAGAAGAGGGACCGTTGTATGGGGGCATGACTCTTGGCGTCAGGGCTTCAGGCGCAGCCCTTGCTAAAGAGGTGGTGGACATCATCCCGTACGAGCAGGCTACTATCGGAACCGGCAAGAGCGCGGCATCAGTGCCCGTTTATTTCTCGGAAAACGCAAAACCCGGAAACGCAGAGAGTGAGGCAGCCGCGACAACGTCAGCAGTAAAAGCTGCGTTGGGAGCTATGGGTGTAGACGCCTCTAGCGTCACGCATATTACTGAGGCTGCTAGTGAGGATGCGGGTGTAGACTTGGACTGGGATACAGAGAAGGAAACCATCAGGTTCCATATCCCGGGCATAACCCCGAAGTCCATCTTCGTCCCCAACAACCAAGCTGGCATCAATGCCTTGGCAGACATGATGGCTATGCTCCCCAACCTAATTAAAAACAGGGGGCAGCTTACTGTCGAAGAAGCCCTAAAGATGTTCTCCAGCGTGCCCAAGTTCAAGGACTACAACGGGGAAAAGTTTGGTGATACAATGAGGGAGAAATTCGGCATTACCGAAGCGGCTCGTCCAACGAGCGCGGGGGGAAGTGCTCCTCGCCCACCCGCTCCACGACCCGGAGGTTAATCTTATATTTAGAACATGGTTGAAACGCCCAAGTCGCCCGGAGATTACGGCACGGATATTTACTCTTACATCAATGAATTAGACCCCACGTTTAAGGATGATGTTTCTACAGAGCAATTTCTTGAGAAGCTCCAGAACGAAGAGTATGCCAACAAAATCTATGCGTACTTGGCCAACTCCGACAAGACATTTGTTGAGGACGTCAGCCTCGATGACTTCATCGGCAACGTAAAAAAAAAAGAGGAGCCCGTCGTTACGGAGTCTGTATCGGACGCTGGTTCTTCGGAGCAACGTATTGCAGCTAGGCAACCAGAGCAAGAGTCTTATGCCGCTCGTGTACGGGGGTTGACCGGACAGCAACTGGCCCCTACACCGTATGAGACGCCAGCCGAAATAGCCAAGCGTGACTCTGCCACAACTGCTATCGAAACCAGAGAGGCGAGGATAGCTGCAAGGGAAAGGGAGCTAAGGCAAGAGGAAGCCCGGCGCATAACCGCAGACCTACCTCCGGTAACCATCCCCGAGGGCTCCGTCACCAGTGCGGTGTCACAACTGCAAGAAACGTACGGACCGTACGGAATCAAGTTCGAGGAGGACAAGGTTCCTTTTGCTATGACCCGAGCGGGGTCCAAGGTGGTAAAGGCTATGGCCCCAAGCGGGGTAGACGGAAAGCCTGTCGAGATACGCCTTGAACTCGACGAGGACGGAAACATAAAGCAGACCGAGGCAGCCAAGCTAGAAAAGCTGATTAGGGAGAACGCCACGTATGTAGGTGAGACCGACCGAACTTTTGTAGAGAAGTCGTTGCAGGTACAAGAGCTGCGCCCTGTACCACGCATAGACACAAGCGGAGTATCGACGGTGAAGATGGCTTCGGGTGAGGTCGACGGGAAGTTTGTGGCGTACCCAACACTATTTCCCAAAGACCCCGAGGGTACTACATCCACCAATCCCGAGGACTGGATAGAGTTGAACTTTGGTGTGAAAGCTTTTCAGGAAGCTGAGAAGCGCGGCGAGGTATTTTATTTCGATACCGATGAGCAGGCTAGAGCTTTTGCTGATGGGGCATGGAAGGGTGTAGTGCCTATGGACCTTGCGTTTCAACAAAAGGCGCAGGAGTTGGGGCGGGACTACGATGCCGATATGGCTTTCCTAGACCAGCTCGACGAACGACGGGACGAGTACAAGTTCCTTGAGGATTTGTCTCCGGGCTCACGCTACGAAAAGGAGATACCTGCATCGTACCAGAAATACTTCATCGATGGCAACTTGGTGCGCGACGACATCAATGCCTTGCGTGATGAAAAGGAAGCGGAGCTGTCTAGGCTAGAGTCTGCTTTCGATGCGGACAACGTGTTGCTTCGGTTCAAGGAGGACCGCGATGTGGCTTTAGGTAAGAGGTACCAAGAGTTGAGCGAGGAGTCTGCTGCCATCAACCGCGATGCCAAGGCCGAGCAGAATAGGTTGCAAGTAGAGTCGTTGAACCTGTATGGCGTCCGCCTCGAAGACCTTATCGATTACGAGCCGAAGACTGAGGCCGAGCTGGCCGGAATGATTGACCTGTACACTAGGTACAACAAGACTGCGTCACAGCGTCAGGCCGCCGCCCTCGGGTACGAGAAAGCTCAGACGTACTACGACAAGCAGCACGACAAAGGAATCACCCAAGAGTATGTCGATGGGTGGGAAGAGGTTAGCGTAGCGTGGAGCAACGGACTGAAGCGCGGTAGAGCTATGTCTAGGTTGCTCCTCATGCAGTATGGGTACTACGATGCCATCGGTGACGAGGGCGCCGAGGAGCGGGCCATGCGTGAGGTCGCGGAGATTATGGACAGTCAAGACCCGCGCCGTGGGCGCGTGGTATCGCGTGCCAATATGACTGGCACAACGGACTCCTACCTCGCTGCCCTTGCCAACAATCCCGGTATGTATACCGCAGCCATTACGGCGGAATCTTTGGCTCAGCTTGCACCTATCTGGGCACGGGTGCTGCCTGCTGCCGCCGTTGCTGGAGGAGCTATTGGTGGTGCTGTGGGTTCTGCTCCGGGCTCGGCTCTGGGTTTCTTGGGTGGGGCGATTACGGGCGCGGGCATCGGGGTGTTTAATATCGGCATGCCTATTTCCGAGCTGGCTTTGGAGATGGGCAACGCTACGCTGGAGGTGGGCGAGCGCATGGGTTACGATTGGGCGGACCCAAACTCTGCACTCAAAGCATTGAACGACCAAGAGCTGTGGGACAAGGCAGCGGAACGCGGTTACAAGCGTGGTATCCCTATCGCTCTTACTGGGGCTCTGTCCAATTTTGTTATCGGTAAGGTTGCTGGCCGAGCGGCAAGCACAGCCAGCTTTGGTGAGCGTATCGGTCGTGGTGCTGCGACCGGACTTGTTGTTGAGCCACTTACCGAAGCTTTGGGCGAGCGCATAGCTATCGGAGCCACCGGAGAATACACTGGTTCTACCGCCAACTTCAGAGAGATTATGGCCGAGGCCATCGGAGCTGTCGGTATGGGTGTCAGTATGGGTGCTGCCTTTGGTTCTCTTGGTTATGCCAAGCAGAAGGTCACAGGCTCCAACTTCGACTTGGCCGTGGCCTTGATGGACCCGAGGCGATTAGCGAGGGAGAACGTGAGTGGTGAGCGTGTCGTAAGCTGGGCGAATAGGATGGAAAAGCTCGGGAAGATTAACGCCGAGCAGGCCGAACAAATCCGTAAGAACGTAGGCTTACGCCGTCAGGCCAATGAGCTGTTGGGTAAGAGGGTAGACTCTCGTCCCGGAGGCGACTCTCAGGTTACAGGCCGCATCATGGAGTTGCTTGAGGCCAAGCAGGAGCTGGAGAGGTCTGGCGCCAACGTGTTCGGCGAAAAGATTCGGGCCATAACAGAAGAGATTGCCATTATCGCAGAGTCTGGCAAGGTCGAGAGACCCGGCGGGGCGGCAGTAAATCTGAGTGATGTCAGGGGCCGCATTCAGAATCGTCGCGCTGGCGCATACAAGTTCAACGGCAAGAGCGTCAGCCGTCAGGACTTCCTTGCCAAGATTCAGGAGGCCACACCAAGGCAGTTGCGCAAGGCGCGGGTATACAACGACCAAGAGGCTGCATTAGAACTAGTAAACCGTAGAAATGCCATTCAAGAGCGAGGAACAACGGAGGTACCTGTGGGCAAACGAGCCGGATTTGGCACGGAAGTGGACGAAGAGGTACGGGAGGCAACCCAAGAAGACCTCCAAGCCGAAGAAGAAGGGAGCCTAGACCCGGACCGCAAGGGCGTTATCCTTGAGACTATCGCCGAGAAGCTCAACGATGGGGTAGAGCTGACGGAGGTGGAGCAGTCTTTCCTTGAGGACAACAAGAAGGATATCGAGGCCAATCAGAAACGGCTTGCAACCCTCGACCAAGAGTCTGCTGACGTAGAGGTCCGTGGTGAGCAGGAGGTGGAGGGACGTATTCCCTTGAAGCGTTTGAAGCGTTTGGCTGCCAACGCCAAGAAGGCTATGGCGAAGAACTTCGAGGGTGCCGACATCATCATCCACAATGACAAGGCTTCGTACCAACAGGCAGCACAAGAGAATGGCCTGACCGGAGAGCAGTCTGCTGGATTCCTTGCTAAGGATGACAAGACGGTACACATCTTCGCGCCTCTGGCTTCGAGTACCACCATTGCGCACGAGACGTTCCACGTTGTCTTGCGTAACAGCGTTGACAAGGCTGATGTGAAGGCACTCATGGGTGAGTTCGTCACCACCTTGAGGAAGGTTCTTTCCCAAGAGGGGGCAGAGAAATTGGCTGCCAAGCTGGACGAGTTCCAAAAGCTGTACGAGGCGGGGGAAATGAACGAGGAGTACGTGGCTGAGTTCTTCGGTGAGCTGGCTGCGGCATACCCCACGCTGGACAAGAAGGGCAAGAGCGTTATTGCCCGCTTCCTTGAGCGGTTGTCCAAGCTTTTGGGGCTGGACCTCACGCTGCCTTCCGACCTCACCAAGCGGGACCAACAGGTCCTGTCTTTGCTTGAGCGCCTCGCCGGGCAGGTGTCGCGTGGCGAAACCATTACGGCTCGGGAGACGGGTGAGCTGGCAGAGATGGCTCGTTCAACGAGCCGGAAGCAGACTGAGGACAACCTTGGTGCTGCCGAGCAGCGGGTCGACGACTTCTCCGACGAGCAGATTCAGGCCATGGCTGACGAGGGGGTCATCTTCCACTTCAGCGAGGTGGACATCACAAAGGTGTTGCCAGAGAAGCTCAAGCGATTCGTATTGGGATATGGCTTCTACTTCACCAACTACGCGCTCTCAGATTCTACCTATCGCAACTTCGGCGACCGATTCACTATGGTCAATGCCGAGGACTTCAACCTCCTTGATGGGGACACGGCGATTACTGAGGAGCAGGCCAAGGCCCTGCGTGATGCCGCCAAGACCGAGTTGCAAGAGGCCGAGGAGTACGGAGACGAACTTGGTTTTGAAGAGAGCCAAGTGTTGATGTCACTCGCGGACACCAAAGCTGGAGAAGCTTGGGCAAACCATCTGGCGTATGCCCTCAACGATGAGCGGCGCATCGTATCAGAGCTTACCGATGAGCAACGTCAAGTCCCCACTCGTATTGTCCAAGAGATGTTGGGCTTCGATGGTGTGGTATATGGACGGCCTATGACAATGGGCAAGACCGGAGCCATCACCGTGGTCTGGAACTTCCCGAAAATCGACCGCGCCATCATTGAGCCGGGGCAGGAGCCGACCCGCGCCGCCGAGCAGCGGGTGTTGACGAATGAGGATGGAAGTCCAAAGACATTCTATCACGGTACCGACGCTACGTTTGAAGAGTTTACTCCAACAGAGGGGGTGCGTACCATTCTTGCCGCACAAATTCCTGTTACCACCTCTGCGTTTTTCTTCACAGAGGACGAGGCCGTGGCCCGAGAATACGGGAAGAACGTAATACCCGTCAACCTCAGCTTCAGCAAGCTGGTGAATGAAAACATTCCCGAAGCCGTCCAAATCATTAAGGAGGTGTTTCCTGATGGCATTGAGTACTCCAATGGGGTCATTGACTATGATGACTACACCTTCGAAAAGAACTGGATTGGGAAAGTATTGGATTCGGAAGAGGGTATCGACTGGATGCTGCTTGATGTTCCGGAGTTTATGGACGCACTCAAAGCTGCTGGGTTTGATGGGACATTGGTGTATGAGGGGGATGAGGAGACCAGTATGGCGGCGTTCGATAATAGCAATATCCAAAGGTTGGATAGGGAACCCCGCGCCGCTGAGCAGCGGGTCGATGTAGAAGAGGTTCGCATGCGGTCTCGTGCGGGAAGCAGGATTAGCAAGGGCCTTGCCACGTATAACGTAAAGGGAGAGAAGCAGGTAGAGGAGATTGAGAACCTCACCCGAGACTATGTCCGGGAGGAGGCCCCAGCGGCATACATCAAGAACGCTAACATCCTAGCCAAGTATCCATTGGTTCGTGGTGTAAGGGAGTTCGGTGATATCACCACGGTAGAGGAAGCCGACGAGCTGTACGATATCTATACGCAGCAGACGTTGGACAACCTGCGGTGGATGATGGAGACCTACCCCGATGAGTTCTCCGAAATCTCTACCCTGTGGTACGACGGTGCAAACAAGATTGCCAATGAGATGGCAACGCGGTTTGGCGTCACGCCAGAGCAGGCGGCAGGAATATTGGCGGCCCTATCCCCACAGAAGGATTGGTATCAGAACGTGCGCCTTGCCGAGCTCTTGCTCGAGGCGTTCGAGGACAACCCCGTTATGACACGGGAGATGATTGTTTATCAGAAGAAAAAAACCGCCGAGGTAATAAAGGAAAAGAAGAAAGACCTGAAGAAAGCGAGGACGGCAAAGGGTACTAGTAAAGCCAGAGCTAAGGTCGAAAAGTTCAACAAGGACAAGGCGCGTTTGCTCAACGACATTGAGGTTGCGAATGCTCTTCTGGATGCCATCACTGCGCTTGAAGGCACACGCATGATGGACGCAGACCCATCTATGGTGGGGTACTTCGTCAGGTTGCACGCTGAAACCACTAAGCCAATTAGCTATCAGGTGATATCTCCTGACGGAGAGATGGTTGGGCCAGCTAAAAAAGATGATGGTAGCACCGCCAAGTGGGCATGGGGTTCGTACAATGAGATTGGCAAGGGCGTATCGGTGATGCTCAACGGAAGCCAAGAGAACATCACGGCCTCACTAGGTCAGCAGCACAAGGTCCGCAACTTCTACAACAACATCATCGACCCGATGTCTACCGAGGGTGATGTGACCATGGATACCCATGCTATTGCGGTGTCTTTGCTCAAGCCTCTGTCAACAAAATCTGACGAGGTCAATCACAACTTCGGCGGTAAGGGTGCTTCCAGTTCTGGAGCCAAAGGAATCAAGGGCACGTACTACGCCAACCAAGAGGCATACCAAATGCTGGCGGAAGAGATGGGTCTACTGCCCCGTCAGGTACAGAGCGTAACGTGGGAGGCCGTGCGTGGCCTGTTCACAGACAAGTTCAAGGGCAACAAGGAGAACGTAAAAGCAATCAATCAAATCTGGGAGAACTATGCGGATGGAAAAATCACAATCGACGAAGCCCGAGCCCAAGTCCTCGAAAGGGCAGGCGGGGTCAACCCCCCTGTATGGGCCGAATCTGTTCAGAGAGAGTCTGGAGAAGGCGTCCGGGAGGGCCGTGAGCGAGGAGCAGGCCGAGAGGGTGGACGAGCTGCTGAGCAGCGGGTCGATGTAGAGACCGAGGGTCCGACCATTGTCTATCGGTCTGGGGCAGTGGACTCCAAGGCTGAGAGCCGTTACAGAATGTCCGGTGGCCGCAGTACGGGACACTTCGGTACTGGCGCATATTTCTTTGGGGACCGAGAGAGTGCGGAGAAGTATGACGACCGCGATGTAACGG
>Ga0208899_1001468_pt1 | contig 16658 bp, 23 predicted proteins | sample VirMetDEL_Nov_24_FD_184518 | JGI IMG/M metagenome (GOLD analysis project Ga0208899, IMG submission 184518) | Aqueous microbial communities from the Delaware River and Bay under freshwater to marine salinity gradient to study organic matter... | ecosystem: Environmental > Aquatic > Marine >... | reverse complement strand
TAAACACCGGCGCTGTCGGGTTAGTAATGATTGCCGGTAAGTTATAGGGCAGGGCTTCAATGTCCTTGATGCTGTTAATCCAGCCGCCTCGGTCATCAGGCCGACGCTGCCTAAACGTCTTTGGGTTATCAAAGCGCAACACCTGATAGGCCAACACGCCGTCAGCATTATAATAATCGTAAGAACGTGCGAGGCTCGGCACGACTGGCAGGCTCTTTTGCTGCTGCCTGCTGATGCCAAACTTTTTCTCCAATACGTCGGGGATGTTGCCGTTGATGCTCGCTGGCTCGTTTGCCTTCACCAATGCCACCACGCCACCGCTTTCGCCTGTCTCAAAATCAGTCCAAACCCCTTTACGCACGTCAATGCTCTTGCTGCCGTGATTTCCCCAGCGCAACTCGGTGCCTTTCGACAGGCGTGGGTTCGGCTCACCCCAATAGTGCCGAGCCACCTGTTCTATGTATGCTGCTATGTTTGTCATCTCATTACCCCAATCCCTTGACCCCTTTGAAAGCGTGACCGGCGGCAGTCAAGGGAGGAACCCGCCGCCGGTCACTACCGCCGCTAGAACAAATCAGCGCCCTCAACGACTGAAGGGGTTGCAGCAATCGGGGCTGCTACAGCGGCGGGTTCTGGGGCAGGCTCTGCCTTGTCAAGTCCAGCGGGGCGATCAACCCAGCCAGCAATCGACCATTTGGGCGAGCGGAACGTCTGCGTTCCTTGAGCCTTAGTCTCGATCTGGATGCGATCAGAGCCGGTGATCTCAATGACCGGCACCTTGCCCGGATTGTCGGCCTTACCAGCCAGATACGCATCGTGCAAATCATTCATCTGGTTACGCACGATCTTGCTGCTGCTGCTCATCTCGCGCAGGCCGATCTCTTTGTTATACATCCTGATGCGGAAGCCTTCCTTATGCTCATCGCTCGGCTTGACCGGCATCGGCTCGCCAACCTTGACGAAGCGAAAGTCTGGGCCAGTCGTGGTAAAGGCGATGAACCCAACCTCGATTGCGTCCATATCCATCACCACCTTGAAAGGCAAATCCATTTCGGTTTCGCTCTTTTCCCAGTGGCCGTCTGCCCCTTGGTGCCGGTCTTGCCTCACAAATGAGCCATCCTTTGCACTAAATTTCATGATTGGCAGGAAATCCCCACCGCCTGATGATGTAGTCTCTGTAAAACCTAAAGCCATCTTTTTCTCCATTTAACTTTAGAACTACCGCACGACCAGTGCGGCTTGGATCGGGAAATAGGCACAGATATCCGCGTCTTGGCTGTCGCCTCTGTCGCTTCTGCCACCCTTCCCCAATGTATAATCGCCCGCGAAATCGAACCGGGCGATATTATCCTTATAAACATTCAGCAAGTACGCTGGCAAGCCGGTGTGCTGTGTCAGCAGCCTAGCTTGTATAACTTTTGATAAGCTGATCATCGCTGTGTCGTACTGCAACAGCCGCACGTTGCGATGCTTCACCTCGATAAATGCCTTGGCCTCGTTGTCCTTAAACACCACAAAGTCGAGGCGGTACTGTATTGGCAGCTTGTAGAAATCGTAACCGTGAGCCGCAAAGGCGTCAGCCAGAGCCTGCTCTTTGCGCCTGTCGGCCTCGGTTTCGTACATTGGCCTAGTCATCAGCCAAATGCTCCCGCACGATCATCATCGCCGTCATCGTGTCGCACTCGACCGCGTAACGCCAGTCGTACTGCTCGGCTATGTCGCCTGTTGGCTCGAAGCCATCCATTCCCACAATAGCTGCAACAGGAAAGCGCCAGCGGATAGGCAGGCGGTCGTATTTAAAAACCAGCAGGGGCAACTTGTGTGTCGCCGCTGCACTAGCACAACACTGATCCCACCAAGCGGGCTGTATGCCAAACCCTTGCCGATACCGCTTTGCCTCAATCGAAAAGGGAAAGTCAGGCATCTCAACGCAGATCAAATCGCCGTGATCGGCAGCGCGATACTGTTCTATGTCGCGCTTGAACGTCAGACCAAGCTCCTCATGCAACAGCTTTGCAAGCTCACGCTCGAAGCTGGCTCCCTTGTTGCGGCTATTAACCATCGCGCTTTGCCAAGCTGCGCAGCGTTTGCGCGGCAACGTCGCTGTCACTTAGAGCCGCAATGCGTCGATCCAGAGCCTGCTCAAGCAGTTCATCGGCCAAGCTGGACATTGATCTGTGCGATGACACGTCAAGAACGAAGCGCAGTTTGTCAACTGTTTCGCTTCTGAGCCGTAACATTTGGTTTTTTATACCAGCCATTTCAATGGTTTACCTTTTTTCTATAAAAAATGTTATTTAGTACTTGTAACACAGTTATAGAATTGTTAAATAGTTATTAGTCACTAGTAATCAAAAGGGAGATAGAGATGGACAACTTTCAAGCCGAGCAACTGTTTACAGTATTCATCAACACAATTATGGAAAAGTGCGCTGAAGAGTTAGGCATTACTGTTGACGTTCTTAAACAGGCTTATGTCAATAATGCTGATGTGCGCAAAGACTTGGATGGCATCTTTCAGCGTCACATTGATGCGCTTTAGGGGGAACCAATGACCACATACATCGCATACTACCGTGTATCAACTCAGCGCCAAGGCCAATCGGGTCTTGGCCTTGAGGCGCAACGCGCAGCCGTCGCTGGTTACAACATCATCGGCGAGTACACTGAGGTCGAGAGCGGCAAGAAAGCCCAGCGCCCGCAGCTTGCCGCTGCACTGGTAGAGGCCAAGCGCACTGGCGCGACGCTGCTGATTGCCAAGCTCGACCGGCTAGCGCGTAACGTCCACTTTATCACCGGCTTGCTTGAGGCTAACGTGCCAATCGTCTGCGCCGATATGCCGGAGGCCGACCGCACCTTCTTGCAGATGGCCGCTGTCTTTGCCGAGTGGGAAGGCCGCAAGATCAGCGAGCGCACCAAGGCCGCACTGGCTGCTGCCAAGGCTCGCGGCGTCAAGCTCGGCTCGCCCAATCCATCCGCCGCTGGCCGTGCGTCAGCGGCCAAGCGCGTGGCGCGTACCAATGTCGTTGCCAAGCAGGCAATGCCAATCGTCTCGGTGCTGCGTGAGGCTGGTGCCTCACTACGCACCATCGCCGCCAAGTTAAACGAGGCGGGTATTCCAACAGCACTGGGCGGGCAATGGTACGCCAGCACTGTGCGCAATCTAATGGGAGCAAACTAATGAAACAAGAAATCCTCGGCGGGGCATTGCTGCTATTGCTTGCCCTATCATTCACCAACGCCTTGTCAGATACATACAACATCTGGAACTTAATCGCATATTTTGGAGGGAATTAAGATGCAAATTATTTTGCGCCAAGAGGCAAAGAGCCTCGGCTTAATTCGTTATTTCACAGGCGAGCCGTGTAAATATGGACATATCTCTGAGAGAAATACATGCAATGGGATATGTCTTGTTTGCGCAAATGAAAAACAGAAAGTGCGCTGGAGAGCAACATATAAACCCAAGCCCAAAAAACGCAGCAAATTAAGAGAGCCAAGGGAAATGGCAAAAGCCTCTGGCCAAAAGACATTTATTGCCCCAAATCCTTGCCCAAAAAATCACGCTCCAATTAGGTTTGTGACAACATCTGTGTGTGTTGAGTGTTATAAACATGATTTGAAAAAACAAAGAGAGGCTCGCCAAGCCGAAGCAAGGCAAAGAATAATCGAAATTGAAAAAGAATATAAAAAGAAAGTTATACAAAGAAAAGACGCTAAAGCCATTGGCAAGAGAACATACTTTACTGGCCGCCCCTGCAAGAGAGGACACATTTCTGAAAACATTACTGTGTCGGGGCATTGCGTTACTTGCTTTGAGTTGTACTACAAGGACAACAGATGCGACTTTGTTGCAAGAGCAAAACTGCGGAAAAAATACATTTCTGATGCTTGCCCTGATTGGGCTGATCAAAGTTCTATCGCTCTCAAATACAAAGAACGAGATATGATGAGCCAGATAACTGGCCTGCCATATCACGTTGATCACAAAATCCCCTTGCAAGGGGAAAACATTTGCGGCCTTCACGTTGCTGCAAACTTGCGGGTCATACTTGCAAGAGACAATCTATCAAAATCTAACAAATGGGAGACAGTATAATGGTCGGGAAAGTTACACCAAATAACCAGCTTTCAGCCAGTAAAGCGCCTGCTTTGCTGAACGCATCACCGTGGGAAACACAGAACGAATTGCTTGAGGCAATGATTAGCATTGACGAAGGCAATCCGCCAAAGTGGATACCGCAAAATGAGCCAATGGAACTGGGCGATTTCTTTGAGCCGCTCATATTGCAGAAGGCCGTTGATAGGCTCGGCCTGACCAATGCCGAACTAGACATCACCGTGCCATACCAGCACGACCATCTGCCGCTCGCGGCCAGCCTCGATGGTATCGCCGTTGGGAAAGGCTCGGTCATAGCCAACTGGGATAAGGGTATCTATGTGCCTCAAGGCGGGGTAATTGACATTGAGGGTATCGGCGTCCTTGAAGCCAAGCTAACATCAGCCCGGCCAGAGGAAATACCAGCACCGCACAGAGGCCCGCTGCAATTGCAGGCGCAGCTAATGTGTACCGGCTACAAATGGGGCTGCGTCGCCGTGCTGTATCAAAGCACAACGCTGCGCCTGTTTGTCTATCAGGCTGATGAGGTTGTGCAGCGCCGCATCAGAGAGGCGGTTATTGATTTTGAAAATCGCCGAAAAAATATGGACAAGTACCCGGTCGTGTCACCCGCTGATGGGGTGGCGGCATATGGCAGGGTCGACGCAGACGCACCGCCCATTGAGCTTGAGGGCGACGACGCAATGTGGGTCGACCATTTGATGACGGCCAAAGCCAACAAGGCAATGGCCGAGCGCGAGATCGACATTGCCACCGCTGCCATAATGGACAAGATGGGCAGTCACGACACGGCCTTCGCGTCGGTTGGCAATCGCCGGGTGCAAGTTAAGTGGCCTACCCGCAAGATGCGCGCCCAGCCTGAGAAAGTCGTGCCTGCAAAGCCTGAGACTGTCATGCGGCAGAAAACCCTGACGCTGAAGGAGATTGACTGATGCCAAAGCAAAACGGCCCAAGGCGCAAGGAAAGCTCGTGGAAGCCGGTTGTGGATGCGGTGGCTGCTTACCACCGCCACAACGGCTACGGCCCGACAGTGAGCGAAATAGCCTATGTTGTGGGGCGATCAAGAACAGCCGTCAGGTTTCAGTTAGACAAGCTGATCGAGGATGGCATTATAACACACACGCCCGGCAAGATCAGAACGATCAGGGTGGTGGAATAGATAAGGGGGCGAAAGCCCCCTTATTTTGTTAGGCCTTTTACTTTCTCTACAGTTCTGAGACCACCAAGCCCAAGCATACCTAAGAGTACAGTCATCAGACTATCCATATCAAACGCCGGTAACTCAGGCGCTTCCACGCCAGCATAAGAAAAACCAAAGATAGTTATTGGGGCTAAAACAAAGTGCCAGATCATCGCAAAGCTCAAGCCCCAGCCGAGGAATGGCCGCCAACCCGCCACAAAGATGCTGCGATGCTGCGCTTCCATCTTGTTAATTTCTAGCTGACCCTTGGCAAGCTCTTGCGCGTGGTTCTGTGCCATTGTGGCAACCTCGTGCGCGAGCTTTGCCTTCTGATCCTTGTCCTCAATGAACTTATCTAGCAGGCCAGTCACCGGCCCTATCAATGCTTGTATCATTTACTTACCCTCGTGGCTCATCCAGACGGCAAAGGCACCAGTGGCCGCGCCGACTATCGTTGAAACAAAAGCGGTTTGCTGCGTGGTGGCAGCAGTACCCAAACCCATAAACCAGTCGCACACATTCCAAGCCATCACTGTAAACACCAGCATCATCAATCGCGGGATGACCTTGTATTCGACTAGCGTCTTACTCATCTGCCTTTTTTCCCCAGTTGATTATCTCATCAATGGTTCTGCCGCAACCGATGCACCGGACGCGATCCTTGTCCAGAACACAGATACCAACGCAAGGGCTTTTAGCCATCAGCCAGCGCCCTCATTCTCTTGACCAGTCTCTCTGAGCGATTAGGCAATTGCCTCGCCCATTTGCTGTCAAGCATTTCTAGCGCAGCCCCAGCCCAATCTCTGTCATTGACGCACTTGCGCATAGCCTTAAAAAGCCTCATTCTGGGCAACCCCATATTGAAAACCATATTGGCGATGATGCGCTGCGCCTCTTCTGGTAGCTCGCTAAAGTCCTCATAAAGCCGGTGGCAATCCTCGCGCACAATAGCAATATCCAAATCAAATAGCTGCTTCATGCGGCGCTCAGTAATTGTGTAGCCCAGTGGCTTGCCATACTCTGCGTCACCCTCGATGATGCGATGACCCACGCCAATCGTCAGGTGACCAGCCGTGCATTTGTAAATGTCCAGCCTCATGCCCTCATCAGCGATTAGCTCTTCGCGTAGCTTTTCGATATCCATTACAACCTCATTTCTTTAGCCAGCGCGACAGCCTTGAGCCACGTTTCCTCTTCGGCCTGACGTGTGAACGCCGAGCCTTGTAGCCGTTTGCTGTACTGCTGTATCTGGGAGACGTGGTAAAATAAGCAGCTTCTATGTTCCTTGCCACACAACACCAGTATGTCATAGTCTGCCCATTCCTTTGTGTTTCGCGGTAAATGCTTTGCCGAACATCCAGACCCAAGTTGAAAGTGATATGCTCTTTTTACCTTACCTTTTTGCAATAAGTATGAGGCCGTCTTTACCTGTATCCTCAATATAGTATTGTCGCTATTCGAGATAGCCACGCCGTCAATCTTATCTTGCGCCGCTGGCGCGTAAGCCCAACCCATAGACAATATTGCCCCGGCAGCAAAATGCTCACCAATCAGTCCAGTGCGGGTCTCGCTCAATTTTTAGACGCCAACCATATAACCCAAAAAAATATGCCAAAGGATACAATGCCTAACGTGCCAATAGCAATAGCCTCGATAATCTTCTGACGCATTTCCTGCTGCTTATAAATCATCTCCTGTCGTTCTTTCCTGATGCGCCCCTCAAGGTGTATCAGGTCAGCCCAAGCCTGCGGGCCATACGTCATTTGCAGATACTGTTTAAGCTCCGCACGTTGCGCCTCTAACCGCTTCTTGGCGGCATACACTTGCAGCGCCTGCTGCTGCACTGTGTCTGCCCCTTGCAGGCGCTTAAAGAGTGGTGGGTTCTTAACCTGTTTCTCAGCTTGGTCAATGTCAGACGCGGCCTTCATCCAGCGCGACACATCATTGATGCAGCTTTCAAGGTCACGCCCGGCAGAAACCATCTGGCGAATAGTGTTAAACGCCGCTGTAGCCCCGCTGACAGCCGCACCTATGGTAATTGGATCCAACCTACTGCTCCTTGGCTACAGGCAAACACACGGCTCTGACGGTCGATGTGCCATTACCGGCCTGCGCCGGGATGCTGTCTTGAGCCGCCAGCTCTTTAGACAGAGTAACACATTGCCCAAAACTTTTGAACGTGTGACTGTCATCCCACTTGGCCGCGCCAAGGTAAACTATTAAAACAAATTCCATCATGTGCTGCTAGGGCGTAACAGGTCGCTGTTATAGCATCGCGCTCGCCAGTCGAGTATGTCGCCGCGCAATACTGCCTGCTCGTAAATCTGAATTATTGCTTGCGTGTCTGGGCATTTGTCGACAACGCCAGCATCCACTTGCGGCTGTCCACTGGGCAGGATAACTACCACAACGAACAGCAGCAGCGGGTTCACTTTGCGTCTCGCCCAGTCAGCCTCTTGACTGTTTCAGTTTCCCAGATGCGCAGAAGCCACCAACCCAACGCCACAATAGCGGTGATCTCCGGTATCGCTTCAAAGAAAGCGCCTAACGTAATACCACCAGCCGCCATATCAGCAGTTGTTTTGGCCTCTTCTGTCATCTACCTACTCCGTTGGGCGGGCGGCGTAGGCAGCCTTAACTGCGTCAGTAAATACAGTGCCAGCGATAGCTTGCACGTCAGCGTCTTCGGCTGCTACATCAGCGTCAGGTGCTAGTGTGTGGCGATGAAAAGTGCGGCTGATCTCTGTGCCATCCTCTGAGATGATAGTCGCTTGGCGTACTTGCACCACAGACCAATCACCTTGATTGATAACCTCGATCTTGTCGTTCACTTGGGTTTTTGTAAGTGCCATCGTTTATCTCCTTATGGCTTGGACTGTCCGACCTGATGTCCAATCAGGTTATGATGTTCTGTAAATTAAAGAACCTTGAGCAACAAAAGTATTTGAAACATCGGCAGTCTGTAAATATGTATTAGATGTAGCACTAGTTCCACTTACTTTAGTAAACCAACCAGCGGCTGCATTACCTCCACCCAATTCTATACTTAATCCACTTACAGCATTATTAAGATTTTGAAACACATTAATTATACCAGAACCAGCATCAACACCAGTGTGATTAAAAGGTAATCCTTTAATCAATGTGTAATTTCCTGTAATACTTCCTATATTTGTTAATGCTACACGAAACACAGCATAAACCATATTTCCTATTTTTGTGTAGTGTCCTACTTGACCACTATACCCAGAAACCTCGGTGCCACTCAAATCTGTAATGGTCGGCGTCCAAGTCCCCTTCTCATAGTCGTCCAGCGTATTGTTCGCATTGTAAACGCCAGCAGCGGTGCCAAGGGTGATGCCTGCGGGGACGATGAGATGGCCTGATGGGTCGAGGCGCATACGCTCGGTGCGGTTGTTGCTAGTCGAAGTGGCAAACAAAAGAGACCCGTCAACGGCACCTGCGGTATTTGTGTTAATTAAGCCGCCGATATAACCGTATTCAATTTGCACATCTGAAGCGTTGTTGAGGGCAAATTGAATACCGTTTCCGCTGCCTACCGTATTCGTAGGTCTGTAAAAACCAACGCCGCCATATGTAGGGCTAACCGCCGTGCTGTCTGCGGTGAAAAAAGCAGGTAAAGCACCCTTTACATCAAGCCTATACGATGCATTAGGACTGCTTGTTCCAATCCCCACATTATTGGACGCCGCATCCACAAACAGCGTGTTGGTGTCCACGGTGAGGTTGCCAGAGAAACTCCCAGTCGTTCCACTGATAGCCGCAGGGGTGCTGCCGCCGATCACAGTGCCGTCGATGGTGCCGCCGTTGATGTCTGCAGACGCTGCCGTTAAGTCGCCCTCAACGTCCACATCCTTGAAGGTTGGGTTGCGGCCAAAAATACCGCCTTGCTGTCGAATTGTCATCTGACCTCTCCTTTATTTTGGCGGGCTAACTGGGAATGAAACATCAAACCAATTTTCCACATTCTCTGGAATGTTAGATGGCAAATCTCTCAACTCTGTGCGATAAGCAGCCCAAGCAGCTTTTTGCTCACTCGCCAGAGGAGAGTCAGACATCTGGGTCCAGTCAGATTGCTTTAGTAATTGATCTCGCTGATGCCTAACTTGAGAAAGATTTAAGTCATCCATTTTCTTTTCCTTTACTGGGTTACATGATATTTAATATCATAAACACCAATCCGATGTTGTGCTGCGTCAGCGCCGTTTGTAACCGACAAGACCAAGGCTGTTGATACTGGGCTGGTTAAATTAGCTCCAAGCGACTGAGTTCCTTTTGAAACTCCATTAACAAAAAACTCAACTTCGTTTAATTTGTTAATAACTTTAAGCGAAGTTGCAAGGCCAGCAGATATATTTGTTGACAAATCTAGAACAGTTAGAGACCCAAAGTTGTCGCACACAATTCCTTTGAGTGCGTTATTATCAATTCTAAATCCAAACGCTCTTGCTGATGGATCAGCCGCAGTAATTTGGTTGGAAAACCTAATCCAAGTTTTTCCATTTGCGGTTCCAGAAGCAATGTTGCTAACAATAAATTCAATTTCGCAAACTTTGCCATAGTCATAGGTGGCTTGGCCTAGACCAAGACTTGAGGCTATAATTGTTGACGCTATGGCTGTTGAACCTGCTGTTGCGCCAGAGTTGACAATAATTCCAGTGCCCTCACTTGTCACTGATCCTGTTCCCGTTACAGCAGTTGTCCATATATCAATGGCGCAAGGAACACTTCCAGAGCGTTGCTTTGCTTGGTCAACTAAAAATGTATTTTCATAATGATTGTAATTATTAAGCGTAGGCTCATAAAAATTGCTTGGAAGGTTGCCAAACGTATTCGTCGAAGAGTAAGTAGCCCCGCCGCCGCCTGCCGGGTTAAGGCCCAAGGCACCCAAGTGAATGTCGTTTACAAATGCACTGTTAGCAAATTTTACAAACTTATTTCCAACATTAAGCAAATTAGCTTCCAAAAATACCCCTACAGCATATTTCATTCTGATTGGGATGTAATCCTCGGTGCTGGCGGGATTGTTTCCGTTAAAGTAACAGCCAGTAATAGAGACACCAACAACATAGGATGATGCGCCGATGTAGATGTCGTAGTATTCTCCCGCACCGCCAATGGTTTTATTTTCCTCAAAATAGCAGCCGTTAAAACTTAATCCACCACCAGCAGTATCAATATAAAGGCCGCCACCGAAGCACGACTCAAACGTTGTCCCTGTAAACGAAATTCCGTTTAAAGCATACGCCCAAATCCCTTGCGCCTTAATGCTTGAAATATAGCAACCAGCAACTGTGCCTCCGTTCCACCCAGAAAAGGTTGGCACGTCGTTGTATATTCCGTAATAGCAACTACCAATTTGGCAATCAATAACATCTAAGACAATGCTGTCTTTTACATAAATGCCGCCGCCGCCAGAACCAGTGTAACCCCAACCTGAAATTATACATCCAATAATTGAGGCTCGGCTGGATTTTACTACTTCAATACCCCATCCGGTTGTGTTTGCATTTTGCCCCAAAATTGACAAATCCCTAACGACCGTGTTGTTGGAGCCTGTTAAGGATGGACCTTGCGGCAGCTTAAGGGCACTGGTGTCTGCGGTAACTTGTCGAATTTTGCTGGCACGCCAGCCAGCCCCGAACAGCGTCATTCTTTCAAGGCTAGTCATATCCAAAGCACTACTTATGACATAATCGCCTTCTGGAAAGAAAATAGCTGAGCCTAAAGAAGCGGCGTTTAAACACGCCTGAATAGCCGTTGTGTCATCCGTCACGCCATCACCAGTTGCACCAAAGTCTTTGACCGATACAACCTCGCGCAACTTTGCTTGCACGGTAGTTTGCTCCGCGCCGGACCCTGCGGGGTCGTAAAAGATGCTTGCCGCGTTGTTTCCAGTTGCGTTTACAAACGAAGAAACTGCCGCGTCGAATTGAGCCAAGGTATTTGTTGAGGTGGTAACACCGCCGTCATTTGTGAAACCAAGAACCTTGTTTGATCGAGCAGCAGCGGCTGGCAGTACGTTGTCGCCAGTGAAGCTATCGTAAACCGGGAACTTAATCGAGCGATCAACGCGCTCGTCGATCTGCTGCTCAAAGATAATGTTACTGTCGAGTTGCTCGTTGAGGCTAGATGCAAGCAAGTCACCGGCAGTCACAAAGTCTGTCGTGCGCTCAATGTCTCTAGCGCCGATAATGATGATCGTGTCACTGGCCGTTGGCGTTGACGGCACGTTGCCGCCAGTGATGATGTTGACGCTGCCAGTGCCGTTGGCGTTAATGGTTACAGTGTAATCGCTAGAGAGCGTCAGCGCGGTCTGGTTGAAATAGACCCCAACATCAGTTTGGTCGATGATCTCAAACGAGAACGCATATGGCCCTAGACCGGCAGAGCCAGTGTAAACCACGCGGCGCGTAATTGCGTTAATGTTATAGTCAGCCATATGTTTGCCTCATCTCAATGCTGGGATTATACCTTATTATTTAACGTCCGTATAGATTAGCCTTTTCCTGATTTCTGGCTATCTTTGCGGCAGTATCTGGATACATAATTTCTGCGCCGTCATCTGATTGCATAGTGTAATTTACAAGGCCGGTGTCTTTGTCCTTGATAGTCTTGCCAAACATTTTGTTGCGCGCCCTAGCGCGGTAATCAGCGACTACTTGATCTACGTCATTTTGCAGCGATCCTAGAGGCGGGCTAATGCCCAAAGCCTCTGCATCATTAATGCGATCATTGATTGCTTGCAAAATAGCCTCATCCATTGTCATGCCGGTAACAGGATCAGGGTCTTGCTGTAGCTTTAAATACATATCCTGTTGCTCTGCTGGTATGCGCACACCACCTATTGTAAAATTAGGCTCTCCAATGCCGTGGTTTATAGCTGCCAACATTTCAGAAACCTCGTCACGTTTACCCTTTGCCATAGCCAATGGCATCCAAGAGTAGTCCTTGTCGTACTCAATTGGATTTCCACGCGCGTCACGCTTTGGCGGGAGCTTGTTTGATTTAGTAGGCACACGGCTCATCACTTTATTGTAAGCCTCAAAGAACGCCCTGATGCCGGGTTGTGTCGCGTCAACACCCAGAACGTCATCAGCCCATTCAACTTGGCTTTGATTAATAGCCGTGTTACTCAATGCAGGATCAAGGATGCGCTCAATTTTTCCAACAATTGCACTGTTAGCTAAACCAACAATAGGCGTTCCAGCTATGGCTACATTACCAACCTGACGCACATACGCATCAAACATAGCCACGGCCTTGTCGCCAAAGTCTGTCTGCCTCTGGTTAAGGATGCGCATCAATTCGTTTACTGACTGCATCGCTGGCATATTAGTTGAATATTCAGCAAGCGAGGCCATCATCGCGTCAAACATAATCTCAGCCTGAGTATCATCAGGATCATAAGCGCGATATTTCTGGGCGTCTGCAAATGCCGCACCAAGTAATAGCGGGATTGTCACCGGCTCCATTCTCTTTAGCGACACAAATGTACTGCCCTCAAACGTGCCGGTTCCACGCATTGCCGTGCCAGCGCCCATAATATTATTAAGGCGCGCAATGTTAGCGTCTGACATTTCTTCGTTGTCAAAACGCATACTAAACTCTTGCCACTTCATGCTCTTGAGGTTATTGCGCTCCTCTGTGTCTGCCGGGCCTGCACCAGTAAGCCGCCCATTGTGAGCCAGAAAATATGAACCAAGACCCAAGCTGCCACCAACAACCATACGGCTTATAGCAAGGTCACGGTGACGGCCACCTTTTTCCCACTCGCTATAAAAACGCGGAGACATAAAGTTAAGAACAGGCACACGCGCGGCACCCTCAACGGCTAGATTTGTGACTGACTTACTAAACAACATAATCGGCTTCACCAAAGGCCAATTCATCATTTTGAGCGCGCCGTGGTATGTCCTACCAAGTGCAGACTGTCTGTCAATGTCTGCCATCAATGTGGCTTGTTTGCGAAACGACTGCACACTAGCCTCTACCTCTGCCGGGCGCTCAGTCAAAAACTTATTAACCGCCTCTTGGGAAGATGCAAGCGCCTCATCTGCTGATGCGCCATCAGCCAATTTCTTGTCGTAAATGGTAGCACCGTAACGCCACGCCTGCTCGTGCAATTCCATACGTTGCGCAATGCCGCCAAAGAACTGATCACCAGCCCCAAGCGCGCGCATAGGTATTGAATAGAGAGAGCCAAGACTATCTAAGACGCGGCCTGCTAATGTGTTCTTTAGCTCTGGTGTGCGCGCCACTTCTTTGCCCAGCATCATAACAGGCGTGTTGCTAAAGTAAGCGGATGATATGGGGTTGCGCGGCGCGTCCTTGGTTGCCCCTGTCTTTGCGCCCTTTGCCATCATTGACCAGCCATCCATCAGGCCATTATAAAAGGCTGACGTTCTGGCATAAATGTCTTGGCCGTAATACTGATCTGGCTTGTATTCCTTGCCAAGAACTTTAGCGAGGCGCTGTCTTACCTTGCCAACAGGAATAGCAACGGCGCGCTCTGGCACGTCCATAAACAGCGTCAAGCCGTTTGCTGTAGCGTTAAATATATGCGTTTCCCAGTTAGTCAAGAATGTAGACTGAGCCGCATAAATCATACTGTCATATGTTTTGCGTAAAAGCCCAACTTCCAATATTTTGTTTTTGGCGGCGCGGTTTTCTTGTTGCAGATAATTGTCAGCCAAGGCGCGCAATTGCTGATCACCACCAACGCCATCAAGCACGGCGCGAATATCAAGCGCTGGCAAGTTGCGCTCACGCGCGCCCTTAAATACATTCATGCTGCGCGCCACATCGCGCTTTGCGCCTTTTAGTTCTGCCAATACAATTTCATGTTGCGCCAGTGCTTCGCGCAACTCAAACTTGCCGAGGTCAGTCAAAAGCCCAGATGAGGCCTGCGCCATCAACTCGTCAACCTTCTGCGCGCTAACGTCATGCAACGCTTGCAGCCCTGCAAGCTGCGTGGCTAATTGGTTGTTGCCGACCTTGCTTTGCATTGGTATGCCGCGAAACATTGCGTCTAATGTTTTCTTTGGAACACCAGAAGAAAAAGCGCGCTTGTAAAGGCTCTCAACTGTTTGCGATTGATAGTCAGGCTCGGTATCGCCAGCCACGGCCTTGACTGTGGCAGCGAGGCTGTCACTGTCATAGAAGCGCGTATTCACTGGCCCAGCTTCAATGCCCTCTGCAACTTGCGCCTTAGTAGGCGATGGCACTTGACGCGCACCGCCCATAGCTTCCTGACGCTCTGCCATAACCTCTTCGACACGCTCTTCGCTAACTGGTGCCGGTTTCTTGATTGGCGGCACAATTTGCGGCTCAATCTTCTCGACTGGCGGTTCTGGCATTTGAATGTCTGGGTCAACAACGTCAACCGGCTTTGTTATTTCTTCTGTTACTTTATAGTCAGGGTCAACGCGCGCGCCGCGCTTTGTTAGCGGCTCAAGGATCTGACCGGCAACTTGACGCCCTGCTGACCTAGCAAAGCCAGCAGGCTGGATGCCATCATCAGTCAGATCAGGCTCTGCTGTTTGTTTTGAAAGCTGGTCGAGTTCGTCAGCTAAATCTCTTGGGCCGCGTATTGGCATTATTTATCCTTTACTTGCGAAACTGCTCTGGCAGTTCAAGCTCTTCTTCTGCGCTTAACTCTTTTGGAGCTTCGCCAAAATAAGCAATATCCAAATAGTTTTTTCTATTCAGCGGTATTTTGTACTTGCTCATCAACTGCACCACTGGGTCGCTGCCAAGTTGGGGGGTTGATGCCGCCTGCTCGTTGCTCAACTGCATTTCTTGCCTCATCTAAAGTTACCTCACCTTTTCTGTATTTGTACCATATATTGTTAACATCCTCTACATTCTTGGCCTGACCTTTAAATTTGTCAGTAAACAAACCGCGTACAGCTTCCCAAGTTATAGACTGCATTTCTCTAGGTAATACGCCGCGCTCTGCTGCGGCTCGCCGGTATGCTTCAGCATACAACCCATAATTTCCTTGAACACCAGTTTTTGCTGAGTTCTTAGTCGCCCCAAGCCAATCAGCGCCCTGCTTTGCTTTTGCTGGACTGCTGCCAAAATTGTGATGCACCTCTGTAGCTTGACCAGATAATGGCCTCAACAAAGCAGCAGCAACAGCGTGTGTGTCAATCGTTACGTCACCATTTGGCCCATTAGGGTCAAGGATATTATTATAGAAACTGCGAACCTTGTGCTTTGTTCCCATCAATGGGGTCAAAACATTTTTATCGCCGCCACTTTCAAAAGCAGAAACAGCTTTAGAAATTTCAACAATTGACCCCCAGCCTGTGCCTTTAGGCTCACCTTTGCCAGTCATAGCTGTGCCGATAAAATCACCTTCTGGTGAAACAATCTGATGGCTTCTGTCACCATATGTCTCATCATGCAAACGCAGCCAAATAGCTTTTTCCGCTGGCAACTCAAGCTCAGATAATTTTTTATTTGAAATAGCTTTGATTATAGCTTGATCTTGTGGCTTGTTAAACTTTTCCAAACCAGTTTTTAACATTTCTTTAGTAAACACTGTGTCTTGTTGATTGCTCATAATATCAAGCACACGCTCACCAAGGCTCACGTTCATATACCAATCTTTTTGTGGCGATAGCGCTGCAAGCACACCAGCAATAGAACTATCTGGTAAATTGTATTTTTCAGACCATCTGTCAGTAATTGCCCTAGCGCCATCATACCATTTTTTAGAACGCTCTCTGGTCTGCTCTGGCACCTTATCAAAGACCCAAAGCAAATTGTTTTTTGCGTGTTCAATAAATGCTTTACTGGCCTCGGCTGGCGGCAATGCTGCCTCTGCCTCAGTCATATTTGGGTAATTCTTAACAATGCCAACATTATGCTCAAACACAACAGGATCAGCCGCAACCTCATCTAGCCCGATTTGCAGTGGCTGCGCAATTGGGTCTTCTGTTGCGCCTTTTGCTGTTGGCAGTCTCGTAGATATTCTATTTGGGTTTGCCTCTGTTTGAGGCTGCCTAACCAACTTACCAGCCGCAGCCAACGCCGGGTCAATCACTTCCATAGGGTCAGCGCCAGACATAACACGATCAGTAATAGGCCCACGCTCTGCCATCCGAGCCTCGGCTGACTGCCCCGCTTGGCTTATCGCCTCACCAACAGCAGGCCCAAACTCACGCGCCAGCATCTCGCCGCCTTTAACTAGGCCGCCACCGGCAGCGCCGCCAACAACAGACGTTATAGCTGTACGCAGTGCGCCTGTCACTGGGTCAATGTCGTACCCAGCCTGCTTCTCAACGGCCTGCGTAAGCTGATCAGCGGCACCCGCCTCAACGCCGGTAT
>Ga0208899_1001467_pt1 | contig 16665 bp, 19 predicted proteins | sample VirMetDEL_Nov_24_FD_184518 | JGI IMG/M metagenome (GOLD analysis project Ga0208899, IMG submission 184518) | Aqueous microbial communities from the Delaware River and Bay under freshwater to marine salinity gradient to study organic matter... | ecosystem: Environmental > Aquatic > Marine >... | reverse complement strand
ATTTTTTTCCAGCGAATTTTTCTAACCCTGCGATTCCGAATGAACCTAACGTTACGAATACAAAAGAGTTGTAAATAAACTCTTGAACTACTAAATCCTTACCAAAATAACCAGTAATTAAATCTGCTAAAGCAAACAATACCATTACTGCAAATGATAGAAACCCGATTACGTTCTTTTCGTTTACGTCGTTTTCGTCTTTGAATATATCTTTAAAAGCCATCCAAGTTCTCCTTATTTTTTGAAACATTGGAACTCCTTTTAAAACTTTTTTTGATTATACTATTTCACATATAAATAGTTCTATTTCATAGAAACTGATTGAATTATCCCGCATTAAACGTTCTTTGTATGAAATAAATCACATTTGCTATGTTGACTGTACCACCCGCTGCAGTAAGTTTCCATTGATTACCATTTGTTACAAAATCCGAATCTGCGTAAAAGTGGAAACTTTCGTAGTAATTTTCCCATAAATCATTTCCCTTAGCAAATACCAAACTTTTAGAAACTCTATCATATGGAGTTATACCAGTTGAGCTTAATGTTAAATCCATATGAGTTTGGTTTGCATTTGGTGCCTTTGCCTCAAATACAATCACCATAGAATAAACATCGCCATCGTTTTCCATTTGGATTTTTTTAGATGTACTATCGTAAAACTCAACGGAGGAATTCATATATGAGTTGATTGTATTATTAGCATTGTTTGGTAATACTAACTGCTGGCTGCTTGTTACTATGAGTGGTGATACTTTTGTGTATTGTGAATCATCATATCTTGCCCACCCATGACCAGAACCACCAATACCACCAATTGAACCGGTCATATAACTTTTGATATTATTTAATGTAGTGTACTTCGTTTCACTGGATTGAACTGTTGCGAACAATTCACCACCTTGTAATTCACTTGCACCCCGCAATTCTGATATTCTTTTATTGTATCCCATATCTTATAAATATATTTTTGAACCATCCTCTTGAAGTAAGTAGAATGCATCTTCTTGTAGAAGATATGGTAAACTACCACCGCCTATTGGGTCTTTTAAAAATTCTTGTAAGTGGAAATTACCCAAATAAATCTGATACTTCTTCAGTACCACATTTTCATTCAGATTTCTATTCTCATTTAATCTTTTATAGTCATTCCAACTTAACATCATACATATAAGTATAGAATTATTTTTTATCCGAATCGGATGCATACTTCACACCCATAATCGTACCTACAATTGAGAATGCGTTCGTAAGAAGGATACCAAACATATTACTCCAAGTAGAACCAATAATTTGTGTTTCTTTATCATTTACTATAGCGAATCCATACATTAATGTGGTTAATGTTCCAACACCAATTATCACAAATAATGCTACTCTTACAATTGTACCAATCAACTCAAACTGAGATTTCTTTTGTATTAGGTCTAAATCCTCAAGCGCTTTATCTTTTGATTTTTCCGCATCTTCTCTGAGTTTGTTTGCTTCTTGCTCCGATTTGTGTGCTGCCTCTAATGCGTTTTGAAGTTCAACCATCAAATCATCAGTTTCGTTTTGCTTAGCAACCAGCTCTTTGTTTTGTTTCTGAACTTGCTTTGTTACCGATAACCGCTTTCGCCGTGAATCGGTATCTCTACTTTTACATACTTTCAAGTATTCAGAGAACTCCAAATCATCTTTACTTGCCGATAATACTTTTAGAATGTTTCCCTCTAAGTATATTTTCTTTTCTTTGGCTAATTTAAGCAGCTCATCTCTACATATCTTCTTGGCATCCATTATCATTTATATACTTTGAACGGATTTGTTTTATTTACATACCCATCATAATCTTCTCTAAATTCTTCTAATCGTGGTTCAATATCATCCGATTTTACTAACCAGAATTGAGCCCCTGCTGCTTTAGCTTTCTCAATCTCTTGGGTATCATCTGATGATGATATAATACCAATAACACAACCATTACCATAATCAGTATTAATTTTACGAATCAGCTCAATACCATCAAACGATGAACCAATGATGTTCAAATCAACGAATACACATTCGGGCCTTTCATGATTAATATCATCTGGAAACCATTCTTTGAATTTTCTATCCGCCTCATCCGAAGAGTTGAGTGCCTCTAATGAAAGAGTTATATCTAAGATGCTACACGCATCCTCAAACACCAAGTGGAATAAATCCTCATCATCCACCAATAAAATTGAGTTAATCATATTGCTCATTTTAACCTTATCCTTAATTTAGTTCCTGGGTTAGTTTTTTCTGCCGTTATATCGAAACCATGTTCTTTCAGAATTGCTATACAAATATTCAATCCCAATCCTGAACCACTTTCTTTCTGTCCTTCTTTTCTAATATATGGTTTTGATAAATTCTCAAAATCAGTTTGAGTCATACCCCTACCATTATCCTGTACACATAATGTGTTACCATCTTCCATAAATATCATAACAGTTTTCGTTCCACTATCGTTATACTTCAATCCATTACGAATTAAATTATCAATGGCTGTACAAAAGAGTGGTTCGTTTACATCCATCATTACTAATTCATCAATTACCACCTGTTTTGAGTATGATGTTGATGATAAATAATTTTTCAGTATTTCTCTTAAATCAACTTCTTTTGTATCCAACTGAACATCTTCTTTTACTAAGTTAGTGAATTCTTTTACACCAGCATAAACCTTCTGAGTGTGTTTTAACCCTTCATCTAACATTTTAAGTGGTGCTTCAATTTTTAACTCTTTGATTGTTTCATCATTCAATCTTCTTCTAAGAGATGATAATCCTCGTGGCATATAAGTGTTGATACCACTATGCATATCGTGTCTAAGAATCTTAGCAGCGTGTTCTAAGTATGAGTTCTTTTGGTTAACTATATCTTCAGCTTCATGTTGTGCAGTAATATCAGTTGCTATTTTAAGTACCGTATCATATTCACCATTTGAGTTTTTGATTGGTGTATAGTTACCATATAACCATCTTTTTGAACCATCCTTAGCAACTCTCTCAAACTCACCAGTTATACTTTCTCCACGTCGTAGGGTTTCCCAAAATTCTAAGTATTCTTTACTTTTAGCGTATTCGGGAGTAACCATCGCAGAATGTGGTTTTTTAATCATATCCCCTTCCTTACATCCAACGAGATTACAAAAGTTCTCATTTGCTTTAATGATGTACCCATCCATCGTTAGTGTAACAACAAGATTTGATTGACTGATACCAGCCAACTGAGAGTTTACCTTTTCTTCTCTAATCTTTATATTGTTTACAAACTCGCTTACAACCTTAAAGAATGGTGGCATGAAGAATACAACACACCCCCACCCGAACTTAGCAAGAAATAAAGTTGGTTCACATAACCCAAATACAATACACGTTTGTACAGTAAAGAAGGTTAACATAATAACCCCCGCCACTGCCAAAGATATTTTGGCGTTTAACGATATCCCGTCAAGAACTTTCACTTAGAGTTCCGATTTCTTAAACCCACATTTAGCGAAGAACCACTTAGATGGGCAGAACCCAGTCCACACACCAACGTTCAGCATAAATGTTACAAAAATCACCACACCCCAAGATTGAGTGAAGTACCCTGTTAGTAATACTAACGACATCAACAAATACACCATTCGTGTATCTGTGATACTATTCAATAATTCTTTCATAATTACTCCTTAGTTTAAAACATTGTTATGGTGTGCATAAATGCAATCCACAATCTAAGCCGTAACCTTTTCCAAAACGATAGTGATTTGAATTCTTCTGTATCGAAGATATCCTCTATTTCCTTAAACTCTTTCATATTACAACCCCACTAACATATCTAATAGTTCCTGTTGTGGGAACATATCGAATTTATCTTTGCGGGTGTTTGTGTGAGTCCACACACCTTTTATTCTTCCATAATATGCATCTTCATTAAATTCAAATGCATCAGCACCTTTTTCTTTAACCAATGCTGGTAATCCGGCTCTGATATCAATACCATCTCTTTCACCAATCCAAAGAATCCACTTTCTGAGTGCTTCGATTTGGTCATCTGAATATCTGTGCCAAGTTTTGAATCCTCTGAATGGTTTATCTAATTCAACCAACTGTGATTCGTGTACTCTGGTTCCCGCATATGTTTTACCATCCTTAACGTATCCAAAGTTACATACTTCGATACCTACTGAATGTGTATGCATATGTTGTGAACCATTCTTTCCCAAATGCCATCCATATGCACCTTCTGGAAATGCTTGAACCATTACACCATCGTATGATTCATCGTTTCCCTTTACTGATGGTCCGCCCAATACAAATTCAGTTGCAACAGCACCACGAGAATCTCTACCCCATTGGTCTATACAATTGTATGGATTGTGCCATCCAGCAGTATGATGTAAGAAACAATATTCTTTATTTGTTGGGCCTGATTTATATTCCCCAACTGGAAGGAAATGTCTGTTTACGATTAAACCATTTTCCGTTTCATACGCCTTTTCAGAATCATCAGTAGTAGCGATACCCATACAATCCCAAGTGGAAGGACCAACAATACCGTCAGCAACCAGACCGTTGATTTTTTGAAACTCTTTAACTGCGGCCTCAGTTCCTTTACCAAAAATCCCATCTACTCCAATCCCAAGAAATTCTTGTAATAGTTTTACTTCATTTCCACGTGAACCAACTTTTAATAACATTTATTTCCTCCATTACTTTTTCTTTCTACCAGCACAATGTGCTTTTTGTGAAAATCCCTTTGGATTATTACAATCGATACTCCGCTTGTACTTATCACTCCACTCTTCATCTATCTTTTTGATAAGTTCCTCTAATGCTACCTCAACTTTGTTAGGTAAATTAGATTGCTTAGTATCAACAAAATCTTTCACATCTTTTGTTTTCATTGATTTAGCTGCATCCTTCACATCTTGCGATACATCTGAAGGTTTTACATCACCCTTTTTAAGAGCGTAAACCAAACTCATAAACTTTTGCTGTGCTTTTGATTTTGCTGGCATAATAATCCTTAGTGTTCTTTTGTATAAGTATTATTCAGGAAGAAAAACATATGCCATTGGTACAACCCATTCTCTATCAAATGGGTCGGCAAGTTTAATTTCTTGCTTTTTTTCGTCTACTGATAAAACTATCACCCTCTCTCCAACCGGCAGGCAGCCGTTGTGATTGGTGAAGGTCATCTTCATTCGTGTTTTTTGTCTTTCCATTGTTTTTTCTTTTTATTTTCTCTCGTCCACCATGTAGTTCATCCAAATCATCCCACTCGTCGGATGCATAATCGCTCATCCTAATCTTACCCATGTGTTCCTTTTTTTGTATAATTAACGGATTATATTTAGCTTAGATATCACATCCAAAAATTGTTCTGGTGTGTATTCTTTACCCTTTTCATCTTTAATTTTTATCTGTTCGAGAGTATCAGGGTACTTATGAACCATTCGCTGGAATATCTCAAATCCCTGCTCTGCCCAAAAGTTTTTGAACGAGGTTTCACCCAATACATTTGTAGAGTATTGTACCCCTTCATCTTCATCATCTGGTAGTAAAATGTAGTACATCATAACGCATATAAATACGTTAGTTTAAACGAATTAATGAATTTTCGTAAGTTTTGACCTTATTGATTGTTATCTCAAATATATCTAATTCGAACTTCCCAACCTCAATTTCATTAGACTCAAGTATGGCAGATAGCTGTTGTATGGTGTTATATGAATTTTGGGTAAATTTATTTGCGTCAAACCTCAAAATTATATCAGAATCCACCCCATCGTTGTTAATTCTTTGAGTTAAATCATAATCCGTATCAGGTTGTTCTTTCTGAATATACTCATCAATTTTACTCTGTTCGATATCCACATAGATGGTATCACACCACGGTTCAAGCATACTAAGGATAATCTCATTAGCATTGAATATTCTGAATTGTACATCATACTTAGGTGGTACAATCGGTTTCATCAAACTATCATGTTTACAATAATGTCCCCACTTTCTAAGGAAGTTTCGAGTAGAACGTTGATTCTGAGTTAACCACTCATCAGTTTCTCTGTTCTTCATAAACACTTCACCATTTGGATTTCGTTTCGCACCATCAGCAAACCTACTACCCCTACAAGTCATATGATACACAAACCCATCCCAAGTCTGAATAAACTTATACCCATTCAGATGGAATCGGTTAAAGATATCAGTATCCTCTTTTGATTGTGGTGCGAATAGTGGGTCATGCCCACCAATTGATGTAAAATCTTCTTTGAACAAAAACCAAGGTGCAAAGATACCCTCTGTAGTTCTACCTTGCTTTAATGATGGAATCTGATGTAACAAATCATCTTCCAATTCCACAAACTCCTCCGGCTCAATACCAAAATCCATTAAAATCTTCTCAGGCCCATCGGGGTGTAGTGGTGGTTCGATTCTCGTCAACGAAACAACACTCAATGGTTTAATATGTTCCAATACAGATTCTAATGCGCCAGGACAAAGGTACATATCCGCATGGTAGATTCCCACAATGGGTGTGGTTGCTACCTCATTAATCAATCTATCATATAAGATTGTATGTCCCAGCCGAGTTGGTCCTTCATTTCGGATTGCTTTGAAGTTTGGGTCTTTCTCCATCATCTCTTGACACCACTCCCAAGTTCCATCGTTACTGAAATCATCAGCAACACAAATGGTTGGTTCATCACCACCATTTTTTCTAATTGATTCATACGACCATTTCAGATACTTTAGATTGTTTCTGCTTGGTTGAATGAATGATATATCTTTTTTGCTTAACATATTTTTCTCTTTAGGTATTAATTCGGTTGGATATGCTACTATATCCTCACCACTTCTTATATTTTTGAATAATGTTATGAATTGTGATTCTGATAATCTCCTATCTAATGAACTGGTCGAACAGTCTCTCGATTTGTTTTGTTTAAATACACCATATCCAATTTCAGTTAATATGGAGTACATCTCCTTTACTTCTCTTAAAGTTAGTGCTGGATACAATTCGACTTCAAGTATAGGTCTGATACGTTTGAATAATTCTTTATTTGAACGTAATATCTTATAATCATACCCTTCGGTATCTATTTTTATAAAGGAGATTTTATCTACTTCCTCATCCGTTAAGTTTGAATCAATCCATTTTGTTAGATTAACACCACTAACGTTTAGAGGTACTGTGTGTCCAGTAGCCCCTATACCAAAATCAATATCACTAGCAAACCCACCATTACAATACTCATTATCCGAATAATGAAATGTGTATTCACCATCTTCTTCGGTTATCGCTTTGTTTACAGTTTGTATATTCAAATGTGGATTCAACTGAGAATTTACCTCTAATACCGCATATGAATATGGATTTGGTTCAAATGCAATTACCTTACCTCTACTTCCAACTGCGTTTGAATATAAGATGGGTGTATCTCCAGAAAATCCACCAATATCTATCACAATATCACCTTCTTTCAAATATTTCGTCTGAGTTAGGATGGTATCTAAGGTAAACTTCGTTTTGTGCACATACCGATGGCCCCAATGTGCATATGTGAATTTATAATCTCCTAACTCAAACTCTTCGGTTGTGTATGTGGTATTTGTATCCATAACTACTAATATACGACTAACTTATTTAATATCCAAATTTTATCACAATAAATGTGGTTTAGCTTCGCTAATACCACTATTCGTTACAATCACATATTGTGGCATGTATTCTCTCAGATTCTCTGCTCCGGCATAAGATAGTGCTGATTTAACGCCATCCAACAATCCGTTGATGATGAACTTAACACCCCCCTTATATGGGATTGTAGTGGATTCACCCTCAACATTTCTTGCTTCTTGCCCATGTGTTACTTTGGTTTCCAACGAAGCAGAACCTCTGTATCTCTTATATAACCCATTTGGTGTTTCTACAATCTGACCAGGTGCTTCATCAGTTCCAGCTAATAAAGAACCCAACATTACACAATCAGCACCAACAGCCAATGCTTTTGCGATATCACCACTACTTCTGATTCCCCCATCAGCCATAACTGGTGTGGTTGCTACCAAATCAACTTCTTTTAAAGATGTTACGTTTGGAACACCGAATCCGGTCTTAACTCTGGTCGTACAAAGTGAACCCCCACCAATACCAACTCTCAATCCATCGGCACCTGCTTCTTCTAATCTTTCTGCTGCTTCAGCTGTTGCAATGTTTCCAGCGATAATATCAACGTGAGATGATAACATCCGCTTGCACCAAATAACCATATCTAAAACATTCTGGTGGTCACCATGTGCTACATCAATAAGAAGAACATTTGCTCCCGCATTAACAAGAGCGTTAGCTCTATCCTTATCCTCTTCCTGAACACCGATGGCAGCCATAATCGGAATCCTACGTTCTTCGGTGTGCCAATCATCGTACATCACTCCCCAAGTTTCGGCTAATCCAAAATCATCTGAGTAGAATGATTCTTTTAATCTACTCACAATATCACATTGCTTTACAATACTCATAAATCTGTGAATACACCCAACTCCACCAAGTTCTGCCATTTTGTATGCCATATCAAATTCACATACCGTATCCATAGGTGATGCTACAATTGGTCGTAGTAATCCATATCTTCTACTCAACTTAGTATTTAAGTTGATTCCTTTTCTCGATTTGATTTCTGAGAATTTTGGTACGAGTTGAATATCATCGTAGGTTAGTGCATAACCATTATCATTTTTGTAGTTCATTCTTTTTTAATTTTACTGCTGATTTAAGAACATTCATTGGGTGATTAACTGCCCATTTATTTAATTGCTCGTTTTGATACATTAGTAGTGTTTGATAGTACTCTGTATCTGATTCTATTTTTTTAATTAGTTTTGTAACATCTTCATATGTAAACTCACCACTCATTAAACAATCAGAATGACATAATAATTTATGCATTTGTGATTTGCTGTTTCCTATAACTAAACAACCCATAGATGCTGCATCAAACGATGCTTGCCCCACTCTATTAGCTATTGTTACAAAATACTTTGCTCTAGACATTTTTTGATAAAATGCAATGGAATCATCTGAGTTTGTAACAAACATATATGGTTTTAAAGAAGTTTCACTTATTGGCTCAATTGGTAACTCAATATCTAAACTATTGTTGAATTCTGAAATCTGCTGTGTTGTTAATGCTACATTGTTACCACCACCAATAAAATGTCCATAACTTCTGTAATCTACAAATACAGAATTTTTAGGATAATTAAACATATCACTAACCACATCTGGAACTCTTGGAAAAAAGTAATTAATTGCCTGTGGTAATCTAACAATATCATTTGTTGAATTAAGTGTATGGTCTAACCACAAATCATATTCAAATCCAAATTGGTGCATCTGCCAACTTGAATGTTCTACCATTATGAAACAAAACACAGTAGATTTGTATTTTTCTTTCAGTTCCTTTATGTAAGGGTGAAGTATTGGGTCATGGGTTATCACAACATCATAGTTATCAAAATCAATCTGAGTCGGGTCAACTACGTTTGTTGTTTTTGATTCCAAAAACTCTTTGTATTGTGGAATTGATACCATTGTGTTTAACCAAGGAGAACCAACTTTAGTTGGAATTATAGCAAAATCACATTTGTAATATAGAAGTGTTTCAAACAAACTAGTCTTACCATTGAAATGCGATAGTAAATCTTTGGCAGAAATATCCTTCGTATATCCATAGGATGTTTTAGGTCCTACGTTATCGTGTGCTTGCTTTATGAACAGTACTCTTAAATCGTTCTCCATGGGTCTATAACTTTTACATCACCTTTGGGTGCATCATAGCTATCATCATTACAATATACAACTACATCGGATTCTACTATTAGGTTTTCAACATTTGAATGTACAATAACCTTATCCGACTTAAACATATCTTTGAAATTATCGATACTCTCATTCAAATGGTCGTATATGTGAATATTTCCAGAATAGTTTTTCAATCTATCCATAAGTTTCACAGATACACCTTCTGTAACTACGGATGTACCTGGTTTAAATCCAAGTCCTATAAATCCGATATTATCTGGAGAATCCACCATCATTTGAGTGTAGATATCCGAAACCACATCGGTATTAATCTTTTCGTTGGCTAACATTTGAGATGAGGACATCCCTACTTTTTCAGATATTTTTTCAAATGCCCAAGTATCTCTTGGAAAGCAAGTTCCACCATAAGGTCCGCCAGATTTGAAATACCGCTTACCAATTCTCTTATCTAAACCAATTGTATTTGTGATATTATCGACATTAATCGTTGAATCAACTTTCTTACACAACAGTCCCAAATAATTAGCAAATGAAATTTTAGTCGTGATATATGCGTTTAAAGATACCTTCGCCATCTCAGCTTCCGCCAAATTTAATTTGCACGTTTGAGCATTGTTTTTGATTATTGATTTGTATAAATCCTCAGTAATATCACCATACTCATCATTAGATGAACCAATCAAAAGAAAATCAGGATTTTCAAAATCACGAATTATCTGACCAATGGCTACAAAATCAGGAACGTAACTAAATCCAAATTCTTTGTTTAAAGTCCAACCAGTAATACTTTCAATCAAAGGAATAAACGTATCCTTTATCGAGCGTGGCATTACCGTAGATGATAATATAAACTGATGTGATTTCTTTTTAGACTTGTTAATCTCCTCACATATGGATATGATAGATTGCTCAACATAAACATTAGAAAACGAACCATCCTTTTTTACAGATGGTGTATTTACCAATATGATTGATACATCAGTATCAGCTACTGAATCATATTCGGTGGTGTAACTTATGTTTGCCTTTGCTAGATTTAGATTCTCTTGTAAACCAAACTCTTCCCAAGGGGATTTTGTTTTTTTAAGAGTGCTAATCAAAGATTTATTTTTATCAATGGCAACTACGGTGTGTCCATTTTTAGCGAAATTTGTGGCTAATGGTAATCCTAATTTACCAAGCCCAACAAAACTTATTTTCATATTATATAACCTTTACTAATTTGTTCTTAAAATATATATCGTACTCTTCTTCTTCAAGTAGTTTGTACTGCGTTTTTAATCCATAGTTTTCATATATCCAAGTAGTATATTCTGATAATTGTTCAAATGAATTATCATCTGATATAAACTTAACATACAGCGTAACCATTTTTTCTGATGGATTTACTTCAACTCTCCACTTAGATATAACATCACCGAGAATATGACTAATTGGTGAAACTATAGACCATCCAATTGGTTTTTTAACATCTGGTCCATTGTAGTAATCAACACCACGGCCTATAATATCATATAGTACATAATATGTAAGACCATCTTTATTGGTGTACTTTTTCATCTTACCCCTATCACCACACTTATATCTAACAATCGGTGTTACGTTGTTGTTGAAATCAGTTACAACAATAAAACCCTCAGTACCTTCAGCAACTGCGTTTCCGTTATCATCAAGTATTTCTACAACACCCTGCTCCATAACTACCCTTATGTTTCCATCACCATCTGGAGAACCAACCGTTGGTAGTTCAGCCAAACCATACTGCTGATGAAATGAGTTAACAAATGGTTCGAGTCTTTCTTTATGCCCATTCGCCGATTCGGAACACCATTCTATATTTACTCTCTTTAGTGCATCTAAGTGTCCAAGTTCAATCAACATTTCACATAATTGTCTAATCGCCCCACCTGGCCCATGAATGTATTTTGGTTTTAATCTTAGGAAATCTTCGATTGTTTTATCAGTAATTTTACGATAGTTGGAAGGAAACACATTTCTCCAGTAATCATACCAAGCATACTTTGGTTCGCCTGCCATTAATCTAAAAACTTTATCTGAGTGTTTTCTACCCATTCGAGTCCAACTTCTTGTAAAAATAGCATCTTTCCTATACCACGTTTCTTTAGGCACCCATATGATACGTGGTTCTCCCGTAGAACCACTTGTTTCGTGTTGGTGGTATTCTGAACCAGCTTTTGGTCTTTCTGGTAAATCAGATTTTGTAGTTATTGGTAATCTAAAAAATTCCTTCCAAGAATGAATCCCTAAGTTTGAACTCATTCTACTTAGTTGAAAATCCTCCAATTCGGATATAGTCAACTTATCCAACTTATTGAACTCACGTAAATATTTCAACTGCTTAAATGTGAACAAATCCACTATGTAATAAATCAATCTTTTCATAATAATTCAATCAATGTGTTAGCTACATAAACAACCTCTTCTTTAGTTATTTGGTTATGTATTGGTAGTAATAATATTCTATCTGCAATTTCCTTTGATACTGGCGGGTCGATTCTGTTGTAGCATTCTTGAGATGCAATCGCAGACCAAGTTTTAACTACGATTCCACGACTATTCAATTCTTCAACAATTCTATCTCTATCGTCAACTAGAACCCCATACAGAAAATAATTGTGATGGTAATCATCTTTGTTGTGGGTTTGAATAGTAACGTGATTCGTTAGTATAGAATCATACACACTCGCCATTTCTCTACGATGTGATACATACTCATCCAACCGATTCAACTGAGATAATGCGATTGCTGCATGTACATCCGACATTCTGAAATTCAATCCTAATGTTGTGTGTTTGTACTCCCAAGCTTTTTTTGAAAAATCATACCCGTGATTACAATAGGATTTCAACAAATCATAACATTGCTTATCGTTTGTAGTTATCATACCACCTTCGCCTGAAGATATCAACTTACTTCGGTGTAAGGAATATGTGTGCATCAACGCCTGTGTTCCAACATACTTACCTTTGTACTTTGCCCCTGCCGATTCGGCAGAATCACATACTAATGGTAATCCCAATGAATTTAACCTATCGTAATCCACTGGAAGTCCGGCTACATCCACTGCCATAATAGCATCCACACCTTCCACTTTTGTTGGGTCAATATTCCACGTATCTTTCTCGATATCCAAAAACTTTATGTTCTTAAAAACAAATTGTGGTGCGTTTGCTGATGCGATAAATGTAAAGTTGGGAACGCCAATTGTTAACTCACCATAGAGGTGTTTTAAAACCATACATACAGCAACCAACGCATTAGTACCATTATCAACAGCCAACGCATATTTAGAACCAATCTTTTTTGCAAATTCTGCTTCTAACTGCTCAACCACAGGTCCTTTAGCCCCAATATAATTGTTTAGGGATAATATAGCACTCTGAATATCTTCTTCTCTAAAATCGGGCTGGTCCCAATTAACCTTTGATGTATTTTTCATAAAATTTGTTCAATAGTTCAACACCAATATAATATGCAACTCTAGCTTTAGCTTCTACACCATCATGCACCAATTGAAAAGGTACTAATGTAATAAAATGCATTGCTTCATTAAACTCTATTTTTTTCATAATCTCATTACGGTCCTCTGAACCAAACTTATAGAATATTTTTTCTGGAAGTTCTTTTTTTAGTTCTTCTAAAAACCTAAAGTATGAATTTTGGTGTAGGTTGTAATTATTACCGTCAATTTCCCACATTTCATTTGCAACCATTTCGTACTTACCATTAACGGAATGCCATAGTTTTCCAAAATCATAGTATGGGTCACAATAATCGTATCCACGAGGGTCAATGCATCTAAATGTATTGTTTCTTAAATCAATCAACACATTACTGAAGTGTAAATCTGAATGCGACCACTTACCAACAAATTCAGGATAAAATTGTTCTTCAATTTTTTGAAGTTTATCAACCACAATGTGTGCGTTATCATATGTAACACCATTTATCGTTATAGTATCTTCTTGAAACAATTCAGAGAATACAAAAGATTTTGTTTCTAACTCTTCTTTTCTAGACCAAAATCTCCACCAATGCATTTCGTTCATATAATTTTCAGGCATATCGATAACTTCATGTTTATGTAATTCCATAGAAAATTCAGTTATCTTATCCATCCAATAAACTACATCATCAACACCTAATTTATTAGAAAATATTAAACGTCTGAGTGATGGTAATTCATAGTGTGCCATTTCGTAGAACGATGTTCCATTATCAACCCCATAGTGTAATATTTCAGGAAAATAAGATTTAAACTTATCGGGTATACTATCAATAAACTTAACCTCATCTATAAGTTTTTCCATACGTTCATTGGTTGCTTCTTTTCTAACTCTGTTAACCAGAACCAATTTCGTATTTACACCACTTCCACTTTCACCAAATTCATTATCTTTAAAGAAATCAGTGTCTCTATATGCTTTATCATCTACAAACACATCTGCATTAAACTTAACACCTGTACGAAGTGTATGGAATTTCAACCCCCATTCTTTCAACTTATCCATTGTATAATAAAAGTGATTTTTACCACTAACATTTCCACGAGCCGTTTCAATGATTATGGTGTTTCCTTCATCATACAACTTATTTACTTTTTCTATACGAGAGGTGATTGGGGTTGAGTTATCATAATCACTACCCTCAGTTACACATAACGTATTATCTAAATCAAAACAATATACCAAACTCATTTTTTACTGTATTTTCTCTTTTATTTACTCTACCACCCTCAACATAAAATTTAGCCATATCCGTTTGACCATGCAATCTATCTTTAACAAAATAGTAAGTGTTTCTAAACAACTGATATGCTAATTTTGGATTATAATCATTTGTGAATAATTGTGCGAAATCCCCAGTAACTCTGTTTACTGGCTCTGGGTGGATTGGAATCCATTCTTTTGTTAAATCTATAACTACCCCATTTGAATCCGTATATGCCTTTCCCATTAACCAATGGTCAAATCTTCCCCTAGCTATACTAAAATCTGGCATGTCTGATAAATCCCAAAAGGTTGGTGTATAGAAGTAATAATCAATCCCACCTGGATTGTGTAGTTTTTCAGTACCATCTGGATATACATCCATACGTTGACCAACTAATAAGAAATCATCAAACTCAATTGAATCTATAATGTATTGTGGAGATTTAGGAAATTTGATATCTGAATTTATGTAACAATATACATCATACCCACCATATCTCTTTGATGCTTGAAACAGCCCCCTAACCAATGGTAATCCAAACTCTGTACGTTCGTAGTCCGTATCTAATGTAAACCCATATTCATCACACAGCTCTTTATGAAAATCTTCTCCAAAAACAACCACATCAAATCCATACTCTTTCCAAGAAGAAAAAGCAGAACTTACATTACGATTACTTTCTTCGGTTAAAGAACCTAATGTTGTGAATAGAAGTGTTTTTTTAGCCATTAGCTTGTTCGTTTATCCATTCATAGGTTTTCTTCATACCATCTATCAACAGCATTGATACTTCCCATCCCATTTTCTCTTTGTACAATCTATTATCTGAGTTTCTACCCCTAACACCCAATGGACATGGAAATCCGTACTTATCAATAAAATCTTGTCCATCGATGTTGTTAATCTTAACATCTTTCTCTGAGATATCAATTGCCATCTGAGCTAGCTGATTGATGGTGACCATTTCTTCAGAACCTATATTCACAGGCCCCTCAAACTCATCTTGTCTCATAAATCTTAACATAGCTTCTACACAATCATCAATGTAAAGGAACGAGCGAGTTTGTAACCCATCACCCCACACTTCAATCTCACCATCGGATAGAGCTACTTTTCTACACATAGCAGCGGGTGCTTTCTCTTTACCACCTTCCCAAGTTCCCATCGGACCAAATATGTTATGGAATCTAGCTACTCTAACAGATAACCCATAGTTTCTCATAAACGATAGAAACAATCTTTCACTAAATAATTTTTCCCAACCATACTCAGAATCAGGAGCCGCTGGATATGCGGAATCTTCTGAACAATTGGGGTTATCAGGGTCTAACTGATTTCGTTCAGGATACATACACGCTGATGAAGAGTAGAAGATTCTACCTACTTTAGTTTTACTTGCTTCAAATACGGAATTTAGATTAACTAGTGCCGAATTATGCATAATGTTCGCATCATTCTCACCAGTGAATATATAACCTGCGCCACCCATATCAGCCGCTAACTGATATACCTCATCGAAAGAATCAATTTCTGTAAATGGTTGTTTTAGTAAACTGTATCCATAAATTACATCCTTATGATTTGGGTCTTTCTCAAGTCTAAATACCGCTTCAACTATTTTAGGGTCTCTCAAATCACCACATACATAATCATCACAAATATCGCTGTGATTCCAAAATTCGTGCTGAGTTTTTATATCAACAACTCTAACCCAAAACCCATCATCTTTTAATCTTTTTGCTAAGTGCCCTCCTATGAATCCACCACCGCCTAAAACTAATGCTGTTTTTCTTTTCATATTTATCCTAATGTTTCGTAATATTCGTTTTGTTTCTCTTGTCTACCAATATCTTTTGGATGGTACAATGCTAATTCCTCAGCCATTGGTAAATGTGATAAGGTTTGGAATCCCTCCAAAACCTCATGCACTTTGTTAACCCATTTGATATCATCTGAATTTTTATAGATACGGTACTGCATATCAGGCCAGTTAACCCATCCGTTTTCGTTTACATTCCATCCCCACTTTTGAATGTGTTCATCTGTTAACCCATCTACCGTATTTACTCTGGGTACTAAGATTACATCAATAGCATTCT
>Ga0208899_1001462_pt1 | contig 16696 bp, 17 predicted proteins | sample VirMetDEL_Nov_24_FD_184518 | JGI IMG/M metagenome (GOLD analysis project Ga0208899, IMG submission 184518) | Aqueous microbial communities from the Delaware River and Bay under freshwater to marine salinity gradient to study organic matter... | ecosystem: Environmental > Aquatic > Marine >... | reverse complement strand
TGATACAGTTCATCTAGCTGCTGACGTAGTAACAGGAGCTAAGCTGGCTGACGATGCTGTAGATAGTGAACATATTGTTGACGGAGCTATTGATACAGTTCATATGGGTGATCTTCAGATAACTACTGCTAAATTAGCTACCGATGCAGTTACAGAGGCTAAATTAGCAGATGCTGCTGTACAGCCTGAACACTTAAATGGCATGGATGGTAGCATTTGGGAGAGATTAGGGGCTACTACTACTGTATACCCTTCAACTATTGTTAATAGGCATTACGGAGCCTGGGCTTTTGATGCTGTAGAAGCTATGCTAGATAGACTTAGTATTGCGGCTCATACTATAGACGGCCAACAATACTCCCATACTATTAGTGGGGTAGCTGAAACTAACTTTTCTAACACTGCGGGAGCTGTTTGGGTATTTGATGCCGCCAGCTCCTATAATTTACCAGACACATATTGGGAATCTGATTCCTCTGGAAATATTTTATTTAAAGGAGTATAACTATGGCTGCAGTAGCACCTAAAACCAATACAGGCCATGACCTAGGAACTTCTGACTTACGTTGGGGTACCGTATATGCAGGAAATATGAATGCCTCAGGTAATGTTACTATTTCAGGTAACTTAAACGTAATAGGTAATGCATCTGAAATCAATGTAGACAATCTCAGTGTTGCAGAACCCTTGATTAAACTGGCTGATGGAAATAGCGCAGATACTTTAGATATAGGAATTTTTGCACAGTATAATGATGGCAGTGATAAATACAGTGTTATCTATAGAGACGCTACTGATGGAAAATGGAAAATAGTATCTGGCCTAACAAATGAACCGACTCCAGGGTCGGACATAAGCTTAGCCGGCTTAGAAGCTACCACCTTAGTAGTTGATGTGTTAGAATCTAATGCCCTTACAGGTGTTGATGCTGATGGAGACATTACTATTGAGCCTAACGGGTCAGGAAGCCTTCTAGTAAATAGCACTAAGTTACGTCTTGGAGATAATGATGCTGATAGCACTATAACTACTAGAGGTACTGGGGATCTAACTCTTAATACTAATGATGGCACTAATAGTGGTACTATAGTAATAGCCGACGGCGCTCATGGAAATATTACCATTACTCCTAATGGTACGGGCCAAGTTAACGTAGCCTCAGGATTAGCTATCGGAGGTGTAGCTGTTACATCTACTGCCGCTGAGTTGAACATACTTGATGGCGTTACTGCTACTGCAGCTGAGCTTAATGCTTTAGATGGAATTACTGCAGATGTTAATGAGTTGAACATACTTGATGGTGTTACTGCTACTGCTGCTGAGCTTAATATCCTGGATGGTGTTACTGCTTCTACTGCTGAGCTTAATTACTTAGATGTTACTACTTTAGGTACTTCAGAGGATAGTAAAGCTGTTACTCAAAATAGTGATGGTACTATTGTTATCGGAGCTACTAATGGTGATCAGACTATTGATATTGCTAGTCATGACTTGGTAGACGGTGGACTTAAGCTGGGCGGTACTCTAGTTACTTCTTCAGCTGCTGAGTTGAACATCCTTGATGGTGTTACTGCTACTACAGCTGAGCTTAATATCCTTGATGGTGTTACCGCTACTGCAGCTGAGCTTAATGCTTTAGATGGAATTACTGCAGATGTTAATGAGTTGAACATACTTGATGGTGTTACTGCTACTACTGCTGAGCTTAATATACTAGACGGTGTTACTGCTACTACTGCTGAGCTTAATTACTTAGATGTTACTACTCTAGGTACTTCAGAGGATAGTAAAGCTGTTACTCAAAATAGTGATGGTACGATTGTTATCGGAGCTACCAATGGTAATCAGACTATTGATATTGCTAGTCATGACTTGGTAGACGGTGGACTTAAGCTGGGCGGTACTCTAGTTACTTCTTCAGCTGCTGAGTTGAACATCCTTGATGGTGTTACTGCTACTACAGCTGAGCTTAATATCCTTGATGGTGTTACCGCTACAGCTGCTGAGCTTAATGCTTTAGATGGAATTACTGCAGATGTTAATGAGTTAAACATACTTGATGGTGTTACTGCTACTACTGCTGATCTTAATATACTTGATGGTGTTACTGCAACAGCCTTGGAGATAAGCCTATTAGATGGTTCTCTACAAGGTATTATTGTTAATAGCAAAGCTGTTATCTACGGCGCAAATGGTGAAGTCAATGCGACTAAGCTTCAGTTGAGCGGGGATGATATTACTTCTAATGCAGATGAACTTAACATTCTTGACGGAGTTACTGCTACTACTGCTGAGCTTAACTATTTAGATATAACTACTCTAGGTACTGCTCAAGCCAGTAAGGCCGTTACCGTGGATGCTAGTAGTGTTATTAATTTTAATAACATAGATATGACTAATGTAGACATAGACAGTGGTGCTATTGATGGTACTGCCATAGGAGCTAATTCTGCTTCTTCAGCTGAATTCACCACTTTACAGGCTAGTAGTAATAGTGATTTTACTGGTGATGTAGATATCTCGCTAGATTCAGGTACTGCTTTCCGTGTAGGTACTACTACTAATCTACTAAAATCTGTATTCTTAGTGGATACCACAGACGGTTCTCCTCAAGTAACTGTTGCAGGTGATTTAGTAGTAAACGAGTCTATAACTTCTGGAGACAATGAATCAGGTTCTTTATTAATAAAGGGTGGTGTTAGGTACGATGTAGATACTACAAAAACTGCCACTGGTTCTTTGGCTACATCAGAACACTTAATTTGTGCTGATGCCACTGCGGGTGCAATAGTACTTACCTTACCTGCTAATGGTGCTCGAGATGGGCATGAGTACATACTACTCAGAAAAGCTGATGGGCAAGTAGATACACATCTTAAGTTACAACCTCCAGGCGCAGAAAACTTATATGCAGCGGATGGGGCTACTACTTATACTAATGGTTCCGGAGTGGATATACCAGCTAAGAGTTCTTTGAGAGTTATTTTTGATGGAACTTCTTGGTATATAGTGTAAAGGCTTAATAAAATATGGCTTCTAACAAACAAGTTGATGTTAAAAAATATTCATTCCTAAATATGGGAACCCTTAAGTTAGTTAGAGGCCTAGCTATCACCCCTAAAGAAGTAACTGAGAGCGGTGAGTTGGGTGTAGATAATTGCTTTTATGTAATTAATGACTCAGCTTTAATACCTCAGCTACCTGACGCTAGCAGTAATGCAGGTGTAGTCATTATATTAGGTAATGCTTCTAGTAACCCTGTAGGAGTGGTAGGTATTTCAAATCAAATAGTAGCTGCAGGTCAGGCAAAAATTTTTGTATCCACAGGCTCTAGTTGGCTAACTATCGGCTGAGTCTAGTTCTCTGGTTAAAAACCAAATAGCTTTTTGTAAGTCTTCTTTTCTAGAAGTTTTAAGCCCTGCTCTACAAATATATTTAAGAGCACTACCTAAATTGAAGTTTAGGTCCCAAGCTTCAATGACATCAATAGCCTCAAATCCGCTATCACTTCTGTAGTGGGTAGGATGATCTACAGATTCCGGAGCAGCCTGCCCAGCAGCCATACCTAAAACTTGAGATTTAAGTGCTTGGTGTAAATGTTCCATAGGGTCCATAGATCCTAAAATCTCGGCTATTGGATTTCTGTGTAGGGTCTGCTCTTCTTCTGGGCCTATAATTGTTAGAGATACATTACTTCCTGGTCTTTTATTATAGATCATATTACTCTCTCCTGAAGGGGTTTTGGTATGGGAACTTTAGCACACTCTATAGCTAGAAAAAAAGGTAAAACTATATTTTGTTTTTTAATAAGGGAGTCTGATGGGGCTGTATATAATTTTCAAACAACTAGCTTTGTAACTGGGTTACATCTTCATCTAGTTACTAGTAATCTAGAGAGAGCTAAGTATAGAGTTCCTTATAGAGAAGTGTACTCAGGTATGTATACAGTGGAGATAGACTGCTCAGCTTTTTCAGATGGTAATTACTCCTTAGACACTAGATTTTTGGAGGAAGGCTCTATTGAGTCCTTAACTACTGATGAAGTTAGTATTAAAGTACTAGAGGGCGAAGCCCAAGATGATACTTTATTTATAGAAGCTAATATTAAAGCAGGCTTAACCTTATTCGCCTATATTAGGGATACCTTTACTGGCATGTATCTATTAGCGGATTTATCAGGGTTTAAAGTATTTAGCCCTTTAGATGATGTAGAAGAAATAAGATCCACCTTTAGACATACCTTTACAGCTAATGGTGATATTTATACCTTATCTAGAAGTTTATCTACCGTGCCTGATACTATCCTTGAAGTAAGTGTATATAATCTCAGCAACTCTGTAGAGTATAAAGCAGGACGTTCAGTTACGGTACATGTTTTAAATGGAAAGCAGCAAAGAGGAGTTCTGTTCGATGAAATACTTATTAATCACGATACATTGGTTAATGATAATTTTAGGTATGTGGCTCCAAACGGAGAGCCTATAGATGCCGCAGAAATATATGTATTCAAGAAATCTGAGTATGTATCAGATAGCTTAGATAATGCTTTAGGTAGAACGCTAACTAATGCTGAAGGTAGGTGGATAGCTCCTATACCCGTACAAGCAGGCGATACCTATACTATAGTATTTTTTAAAGGCTCAGAATATGGGCCTGATGTAGCTGAAGTAGCAGTTTAGGAGGCTTTATGTCTATACAAGGTACCCCATTAAATAAATCTAAGTATGATGGTTGGGTAATAGATCCCGAAGAAGTAAGAGAGTTTCTACGAGACTTTCCAGATAAGAATCCCTTAGTGGATGGAGTAGAGTTCTCTGATGCAGAAGCAGAGAAAGCTATAAAGCGTACTATATCTATGGCTAATGTAGTGGCTAGGCCTACCAGCTACACTGTTTCTAGTTTTCCCAATGACTACGTATTGTTAATGGGTGTTTGTAGTTATCTACTTAAATCCGAAGCTACTAGGCAACTAAGAAATGAGGCTATGTATCAAGATGGTAATATACAACCTGTAGGATTAGATAATAAGCAACAGGCTTATGCAGCCTTAGCTGCTCAGTTTAACCAAGAATTTATACAAATGCTCACAGCTATTAAGATACAAGAAAACTTAAATAGCTTTGGCAGTATGGGTTCTCCTATAGCTCAGAGTACATATATAAGATGATTACACCTAAGATAGAACGGGTACTTCCTGTATACCCAGAATATATGCATATACAGTGGTCTATAGCAGATCCTAACGGATTTGTCGGTAATATAGAATTGGCTAGATCTGGTTCCCCTGAAGGGCCTTTTACTATTGTAGCTGAAAACCTACCTAAGGATAGCTTCTTTTACCAAGACTTTGAGGTGTCTAAGTTTGGGCTGAGCCAAAACTTTTGGTATAGACTAAGAATAAGCTCTAATGCTAACGCTGATGAAAAAGTATTAAGCCTTCCTGTTACAGTAGAGCATAAAATGCAGCCACACAGGTTTAGGTTGGCTAGAAAAGCCAGGAGGGACTTATATGTAACCCTAAGTAGATTAAATGGGGCGGTGTTTATACTGCTAAAGAAAAAACGCTTCGGACCCAGGTGTACTACTTGTTATAACTCCTTTACTCAGGATGTGGTAGTTAGTACTTGCGGCGAGTGCTACTCTACTGGATACCAGGGAGGCTATCATGATCCAGTATCTATCTGGGGTAAAGTAGACCCTACCGTTATACAACAGCAGTTTGGTACTCAAGGTATATCGGAGATAGCTAGACTTGGCTTTGTTACTTTAGATTATCCCCTGATAGACTTAGAAGATATAATTGTAGATATTCAAACTAACAGAAGATTTAAGGTATTGCAGAAGATGCAAACAGAATCAAGTAACATAGTGGTTCATCAAGATCTACAGTTATCTGAGTTAGCTAGAACAGCTATAGAGTACTCTTTCCCAGTGAGCTTAACTAATGACACTTTATAAAAATCCTAATAAATACATAGGCGATAAATTTACTTTAGATATTATAGGCGCCTATGTAGCTGTTATCCGTGATAGATTTTCAGGTATAGATTATGGTGACTTCCCTTGGAAGTTTTCTGAAGAAGATAATAAGACTAGAATATTTATAGACGCAGGCTCTGTTGACACTTATGAACAAAAAGATGCTAGACCTGGAATTTTTATAAATAGATCTAGTATGGTGTTCTCTAAACTAGCCATAAATAACAGAGCTGCTTACGACGTAAAAAGCGACACCACAGATTTCTACTGCTTAGGGGGAGGTCAGATCTCTGTAGACTGTATATCTAAGAATAGAGGGGAAAGTAGTACTTTAGGGGATATAGTAGCCACTCATATACTTATGAGCGAGGATATATTTAGAGCCGTACTAAACTTTAGAGATATGTCCCCTATTACTTTAGGGGCTACTCAGCCATGGGAGAAGGACGATAGAACCTTTGTTACTCGGGTTACAGGGGAATTTACATATGATATATCTTGGAGACAAACTCCCCTAGCTGTTAGACTTAGCCGTATATTTGGGTCGGTAGAACCTAGCTAAGGCTTGTTAAAAATCTGCTTTTTTAACATAATTCCTATATAATGTCTACACTATAGGAGTAAAAAAATGCCTAGACCATTAGTTGAGGTCCGACAAACAGTATTAAATCCTGTTGTTACTGTCAATGACCCTACTCAGCAGGTATGTCTAGTAGGCTTACATGTTGAACAAAAAAATAATACTGAAGTCCATAAGCTTAATAGACTAACTGGTCTAGCTGCTGGGGTGGATTTACATATTAATGCAGCTGTTGCAGCTACTTTTTCTGTAGATGAAGCAGGTGTTATTATAAATTCTGATATAGACCTGGGACCTGATGCTTTTGATCTTGATGGAGATTTGGAACTATCTTTATCAGCAGCCCAAGCTTCAGTAGAATCAATTTTAGGATTTACTAACTGCTCTATTTCCGGAGGTACTATAGAGAGCTACGCACCTTTTCAAGTTTCCTTAGCTAGTACTTTAAGTGCTTATGCTCAAGAGAACTTAGATGATTTGTCAGTAGTTGTAAAACCTAAAGAAACTCATTATAATCGACTAGTATACAGTAGTGGATCAGTTATTGATCTATCTTCTGGGGTAATAGATGGCGATGTGGAAGAAGTAAACACTGCTATTAGAGATTTAGTGGTTGGAGGTACTATAACACTAGTTGATAGTAATTCTGATGAGCACTCTTGCAAGATAATCAGCATAACCCCTAATGTTATACATGTTTACGGAGTAACTGTAGCCGATAATACAGCTTTAAATAGTACCATGGGTGCTGTGGATTTAAAGATTAGTAACAATACAGTCTCTGGCACAAAGTTTAAGTTAGAGTTGGAAGGTAACATAGAGGCTAAGGTAGTTGGTGCCAATGAAACCTTTACTACTTTATTCTTAGATACAGCGGTTCCTTTTGTATCTGTAGGAGTTACTACAGGTTATGGAGCTGTACTTAAAAATTTATCTGCTTCAGAACTAGCTAATATTGTTATAAGTGAACTAGATACTGTTAACCCTCTGGTTGTTACCTCTTTAAGTACTGGAGATGTTTCTTTTAACTGTCCAGGAGAACGTCTAAAACTAGGCGCTTACTACTTGGTAACAGCTACTTTAACTTCTAGCTACTCAGTTGCCTTGGTATCTAATTCTACAGGAGTAGTTACAGTAAATGCTAATAATGTAGAAAGCGTTTTAGGTTCAGTAACTCCGCGTAATCAATTAGCAGTGGCTGCACAGCTTGCCCTTTTAAACAGTGGTGATTCATCTGTTGGAGTATTAGCCTTGGACCTAACTCCTGCAGAAGGTGAAACAGCTGCTAAAAGCTTAGCTGATGCTTTTCAAGATGCTTTAGTTATTCTAAACAAAAACTCTAATGTATATGCTATGGTTCCTTTAACTCAGAACTTAGCTACAGTACAGGCTTACACCAATGCTGCGGAGTCACTTAGTGCACCTAAAAAAGGTAAGTTCCGTATCTGCTTAGGTACTAGTGAGGGCGCTCCTCTAGTTGATTATATTATTGCTTCAGATACTGCCCCTTCTGTTACAGGTACTATTACGAATGGAGATATAAGCGATCCAGCTAACCCATTCCGTTTGCCTGCTAGTAAGGTTTTACAAGGTGATACTGTTATCTTAGTAGATTCTAACGATGCTACACATACAGGTACAGTTAGTTCTGCTAGTAATACTTTGCTCGAAGTAACTTGGGATGGAGCACAGGATCCGGCATCAATAGCTAGCTACTATGTTTCACGTAGTTTAGCTAATAGACGCTACATACCTCGTCAAATAGAAATTCTTACTGCTGTAGCTAACTCTGTAGCTAATAAGAGACTATTCTTGACTTTCCCAGGTAGATGCTCGGTGCAGATCGGAGATCTAAGCTACTCCGAAGCCCCTGCTTTCTTTGTTACTGCAGCTTTCTCTGGTCTACTAGCTAGACTAGAGATACACCGTCCAAAGAACTTTGTGGGTCTTGCAGGTATTGTAGGGTTGTCTAACTTTACTAGATTCTCAGATGATCAATTAGATCAGATTTCAGATGCAGGATACCTTGTATTCCAGCAAGAAGAAGCTGACTCTGCTCCTTTCTGTATACACCAAGTAAATACTTACCATGGTGTGCAGGCAGGAACACAAGAGTTTACTGAGTTATCTGTGTTAGCAAACTTCGACTTTGTTTCTAGATACTTCAAAGAAATTTTGGATCCATTTGCAGGTACTATGAACATCGTACCTAGCACCTTTGGTATTATACAAGCCAGCCTAGAATCTGGTATAGCTAATTTACAAAGCCGCCGGGTATCTACTATCGGAGCTCCTCTTCTTACAGGCTCGGTAGAGTATGTTAGACAGGCAACTTACGATCAAGGTACAGTAGAAGCTAATGTTTTAGTGACGATACCTAAGGTTTTAAATAGACTTATACTAGAAGTAGTGTCAGGATAGGAGAACTAAATGTCATTAGCTAAACAAACCAATATTACAAATTGGAATCCTCAGAATAGTTGTATAGAGCGTTTAATGGATAACGCTGCTTATACAAGCGCACATCCAGATGATACTCTAGTATTAGTAGGCCCTGCACGTAAAAGCAATGCTACTAACTTTAGCGATCTAACTGCTGTAGGTATGTTGCAACAAATGCAAGTAAGTCAGCAACGCGCTGTACAACCTGTACAGGCTATCGGCTCTGGTAGAAATTACTTTTTATCCAGTAAGCCTAGCGTGAACTTTAGTGTAGGTAGACTTTTTGCAAAAGGCCCTAACTTACATAGAGCTCTATATAAAAATATTATCAGTGATGCTAACCTATCTGGCTTTAATCCAGCAGAGCCTGCTGCTACTGATCAGCACCCTAACGGCGTTTTTAACATGGATAGTGAACTATTCCTAATTCCTTTTGGATTAGTGGTAGCTTTCCGTGACAAGGCTGGTAGTAACTTGGGTAGTTTTTATATTGAGTCTTGTATGATCGCTAGTTACTCTATCGGTATTGCAGCAGGTCAAAACGTGGTTATGGAAAACGTTAACGGTTCTGCGGATAGAATCTTACCCATAAACCTTTCTACAGATATCCCAGGAGTTAACAACTTCTTTAATATATCTGGGCAAGGTAATGTTGTTCCTGACGAAAATACAGATTTAGCAACAGGATCTTTGAAGTAGAACTAGATTCGTAGTAGTGTATACTTAATATAAGTAATATGTAAGGTATATACAGCTATGTCTAATTTTTCTGGTTCTGCCATAAATGAGGGGTTTATAGTTTCTGTAAACCCCTTAACCTATAGTGCTGAGGTGCAGGAGTCCTCTTCCTTAGATACTACTCCCGTGGAATGCTGTTTCCTTATGCAGCACACTAACTCCAGTGAGACTGGATCCTTAGTTTCTATTTTTCCGATAGGTACTAAGGTTCTATACCTAGTTAATGGGGTCAACTCTGGTATTATATTAGGGGCTGTACCAACTAGCTCTAGCTCAGAGTTTATAGATCCTGATGTTATAGGGGATGATCCCTTAGCTACTATGCAATCCAATGAAGACTTTAGAGGCGTTCTTCCTACTGACGTATTACCTGGGCAGCTAAGTATATCTAATAATAAGTCTAGGTTGCATGTCAAGGAACATAGTTTAGATGTTAGAGCAGGAACTGCTAGTATGTCCTTAATGGAACTTTCAGGTAAGTCAAAACTTATTACTACTGCGGATTCTATTCTGCATAGAAATGCCTTACTAAATCTAGAGGTTCTAGATCCCGGAGCCGATAAAGCAGCTAGTCTAGAGCTTAGTGCTTTCCTAAACAATAAAACTGCCCAAGGTAGCTTTCATACTATAGAAGATGTGCAGGAAGAAGCTGACTTCTTCATATCAATGAATGCAAGTAACCCTTTAGATATTAAATACCCTTTGGCAGGGGGAAAAGGGTCTGCAGGTTTTTCTATTGATAGTAAAGGTGTGGTTACTATTTCTGGTAACTCTGTACAATTTAAGTCTAACGGAGAAGTAGTTCAGAGTTGGGGAGGAGCAGAAGAGTCCTTAAATAGAACTTACAGCTCGGATGTTAGTATAAAATCTGGAAAGAATTTAAGTCTAGTTAGTACCGCAACTAGTATTTTGAAAGGTTCGGTATTAGAGTTAGATGGTTCCTCCTCTGTGTCTATAGCTAGTGGGAATGGCAAACTAAGTTTAATTGCTGGTGGTACAGCTAATCTTCCCGCTATTCCTGGTAGAGATGAAACTCTAGTGCTAGCTTCTCCCAGCGGTGGAACCCGTATAACTGCAGGAAGTTACTTACCGGGAGTAGGCTCTGCTACTAAGCCTGGGATAAGAATAGAATCAGATAGCGGTGGAGATGTTCATTTAACCTCTACTTTTGGTCCTGGCGGTGCTTTTACTACGGGGTCTATAGTACTAGATACTGCTGTACCTGCTAGTACTGCATTATCTGGAGGTACTGGTGCTTATGGAGTTGTTGTTAACTCCCCTAATACTCTTTTAGGTGGTTTACCGGGTGTAGGTGATACTCCAGCAGGTTTCCCTAGCCCCTGGCTTGCTCCTGTACCCCCTGTTATAGATGGTTATGTAAAACATTTTCATTTTATGACTACATATAATGCTACTATGGTAGCTACCTTAACAGCTGCTTTAGCTGCTTGTTTTCCCCCTATAAGTGCCTCTACCGCTGCACCTCTTTTCTCGGGAGCTATGGCCGGTGTGTTAACATCTATGACCGCTCCTCCTATAGGTAGATCCTTAGGATTACATTGTTATTAAAGGATATTTTTATATGTCACAGCCAAATATAAATGATACTATTAAATTATTAAAAACACTAAGTATTCAAGTAGAGAAGCTTGCCCAACTTAAAGTCAAGCAGGCGGTACCTGAGATTAATAAGTACGCGGAGTATATAGAAAAAGAAGCTAGACGTAGAGGTTCTAAGTAATGTATACTACGTTTGAACCTAGGCCGGAGCACCAAGGCCCTGCCTTAAAGCCTAACTTTACCGGAGCTACAAAGCACCTAGGATTCAATGAAGCCGCAGATGCTATATTTAGTTTAGGTACCGATTTTTCGGACTCTATTAAAGATATCGCCCCTAAAGCTAAGCATGTATGGACTTCTGCCAACCTTTTTGCAGGAATAAACCCTGAACCCCTAGATCCTTTAACTACAGCTAGAGACGGCTTAGCTACGGCCACAGCAGCCTTAGAATTGGTAGTAGAAGTTCTTAGTGCTATAGAGGCTTTGGCTTCACTCACGGTCAACGTATTGTCTACTATAATAACTCAGATAATAGATATACTTAGAAGCATAGCTAACTTATTTAACCCTAATATAGGTGCTAACCTTCTTTTTATACCTCCTAAAATAGGTAAGGTAAATAATCCTAATCTACTAAGACCTGAAGATCCTAAAAAAGACCCTATAAACCTTCGGTTAGCTAAAAAAAGCGAATCAGCTAAAGAGTCTGTAATTAATGCTATAAATTCTATAGCTAGTTTTCAGCCTCTTATCTTAGGGGATACTGCCAAGGCTGCTGTAGCAGCTAGCTCTTTAAATTCAGGAGGAGCTTACTTACAGGATACTATTATTAAGAAGCTAAATGATACTACAGACTTAGCTAGGCCTTGTATAAATGAGTACTCTTACTGGGCTGGAGCCGGCATATTCTTAGGTACCAATTCTATTAATAAATTACTGGATGCTTGGTATAGGCTTAACTCTATATTAAGTTCCGATTTAGCCTATCGACGCCCCAATGCTCCTGGTTTACCTCCGGCTCCCGTAATCAAAGATCACAAAGTATCTGAAGAGCCTGCACTAAAATGTGCTGCCAGTGAGGCTTCTTCCGTTATGTTAAGTCCTGTGCAGGAATCTATAATAGTAGCTCCTCTGTTTCCTACCAGTGGTATCTATGGAAACGTAGAATACAACTTTGAATATAGAATGGTTTTTATATCTTTAAACTTTTTAAATCTAGAAGCACCTCCAGTAAATGATTTTCAACCAGATACGTTAGAGGGTTCTAGAATATATAACGTACTGATTAATGAACTTACGGAGCAGGAAACTCTAAATGTTTATACTAATAATAATCTTTACGCTTTGGCTGATTTCAATGTATTTATAGAATACAGGTACTCAGGGATATTACTTAAGGCTCATGATAGTAGAGCTATACCCCCCAATCTAATAGAAGATCCTGAGGGAGGTTATGTAATGCTCTGTGCTATAGATGTCTACTCCTTTAGTTCTGAGGAGGACGGCTCTAACAAGCAATTTTTAGCTAGACCTTCAGAACCTACTTATGCCTTTATACAAGGCACATCTAGAATAGATACCACCATTCCTAAGTATGTGCAGTACTCTATTCCTACCAGCAAAAAAGATTTATACAGCCCTACAGGGCTAACCCCTAAATGGATTAGCACTAATGCAGTACTACATCTCATGCCTGCAGCTATTAGAGAAGTTTTAAATTTCTTTGATTTACTGGAGACTTATTTAAAGACTCTATTAGCTGAAGCCTTGGCTTGGATTGGTAGGTTAATCGCAGAGCTAAAAGCAGTACTGGACTTCTTGCTTAGACTAGTAGCAGCCATAGATAGGATGATACAGTTACTACAAGATCTACTTAGCCTAACTACTAGCTTAGGTGCTTCAGTTATGACCTTCAATGGTAATGGTCCTGTTACTGAATTAGAGGCTATGTTTAAAGATTACTTTGCCTTAGACACTTCTGCTCCTGCAAGCATATCTAAATTAACTACATCCATAGCCCCAAGAGAGCCTATAGCCTTAACCGCAGAGGATTTGGTTGCTGGAAAAGATGATGGCTCTCCAGGTACTGTAGGGGAGGTAATTGCAGAGAAACAGAGCTATCAAAGAGAACTGCAAAGAGCCCAAAGGGATAACACCGAAGTTAAGGGCGAAGGAGGCTCCAACTGGAGTCAACAGACATTTAGCGGCGGAGGCGCTTTCTCCTCTGTAGGTAAAACTAGCCCTGTATTTACAGAAGACGCTACTACATGTGGTCTTTTAATAATGGGTCATTCTTCAAGCTACGGTAATCTCCAAGCCTTAATTAACTTTTTCAAGTTTATATTTGGTTCAGAAGATAGAGCAACTGAGAAAACAGATGCTCAAAGACTAAAGGAAAATGACTTAGAAACTCAGCAACGAAACTTATTTCCTGCTGACACCTCTGTTACAGATTCTACCGTTAGCAATCCTATATTTAAAGCAAACATGGAAGTTACAGATAGTCCCGAAGAGAGTCCTTTTAATTATTGCCCTTAAAATTAGTTAGCAGCATTAAGGGAGTTCTTATGATATTTGATGACATTACTGTGTGTGCTATATGTGGTAAAAAAGAAGCATGTGACTGCCAGCTTAAGAAAGAGCAACTTCTAGGCAGATACAAATCATATCTATATAATCGTAGAAGCACATTACTTAGAAGCCTTTTCTATAAGTTCTTCAAACTTACTGTTTAACTCTTTTTTAATATTAGAAGGGCAGTCTCTAATTACTTCTAAAGCTACTTGACGTGCTAGTTTTAGCTGCTCTTTCTGTATATACTTTTTTTCTTCTTCTGTCACGGGGCTTTACCTCTGCTTTTTTACATTGTAGTTTATACTTATAGGTATATTCATAAGGCCCTTGGCTTTCTCTATAGCTAACTATAGTACACCTACCTTTATACTTTGGCTTCTCATCTAGGTTAATAGTAATAACCAAGGATCCTGCTAATATAACTACTAATAATATAACTTTTAACATTATAAATATATGCCTATAATAATTTGTATGGGCCCTCCCGGGCTCGAACCGGGGACCACCCGTTTATGAGACGGGAGCTCTAACCAACTGAGCTAAAGGCCCTTATGAAACCACTATAAAAATAGTGTTAAGTTATGTCAATGGTTTATAATAAAGTATTATGCTGTTATATTTAATATAAATACTAGGTGAGGATTTAAAATGTATTCTAACGATATAGATTTTATGGTTAAGCAAGCTAACATTCTAGGTAGGTTGGCTCGTGGCGTAGGAGGTGCCTTAAAGTCTGCCCCTAAAGGTGCCTTATATGGAGGATTAGCAGGAAGTGCTTTAGCTTTACCCACTATGGGCTTAGCTCCGGCCCTAGGTATTGGAGCTGCTTCTGGGGCTGTGTTTGGAGGGGCTGCTAGAGGCGCTCTTGGAGGTATACGTGGTTTACTCAGTAAGGCTCCTTCTAGATTAGCTAAAATACCTACAGCAGCTAACCCGGAAGAATTTATGAAAGTTGTCCAACAAAGTAACAAGCTTCTGAGCCCTACCACTACTACTCTTGGAGGTCTTGGTCTGGGGTATATGGTCAGTGACGAAGATAATAAATTACTTGGTAGTGCTATAGGAGCAGGGTTAGGTGCTTTTGGTAGACCTGCTCTTATGAATATCATCAAAGAAAGAATGAAGAGGCCTCCTGTATGAGCTTTAGTAAACTACTTAGCCGGCTAGGTAACTTAAGCCAGGGCGCCTTGGATGATGCTACTTTAAAGATTTTAGATAAGCAACTTATGCAGACTGCTAAAAAACCAGGTATAGCTGACAAGTTGTTATCTGGGTATAATAAAGCGTACGCTGCAGGTTACTTACCTAATAAGGCTGTTTATGGAGGTAAGTTCGATGCTACTAGGTTAGCTGTACCTGCTGCTTTAACTATGGGAGGGGTTACTTTTGGAAGTAAAGCTGTTGCTAGCCCTTTTTTAAACAGTCTCAATGCTGCTTATGCTAAATTGGCTCCAACCATAGCAGCTAAGGGGGCTTATCCCTTGGGGATTAGTAACATGGCTTTGGTAAAGCCTGGGTTAGCGGTAGGTAACCAAGTAGGGTTAGGAGCAGCTAAAGGACTTTCTGCACTAGGTGCATCTAAGTTAGGTCCAGCACTAGGCGCAGCTATTGCAGCACATCCCTTGGCAGGTGCTGCCGCTATACCTTTAGGTGGAGCTGCAGCTATTGCAGGTACAAGAGCTTTAATGTCTAGAGTAGGGCAAGCCCGTAGATTAAACTTATTACGAAAAGGAATAGCACCTAAACGATATGCAGAAGCTGCTAGAAGTTTAGGTTTTAAATAAAAGGAATTACTATGAATAAATTAGCTAGTTTTGTAAATCACTATAGAAGTTTAGGCTCTCAGCTTGCTGTATCTCAGCAACAGAGTGGCTTAGAAAAAAATGCCTTTTTAGGTAAGTTACTTCCTAAGTCCCGCTTAGGTAAACTAGGCTTAGGAGCTGCTGGATTAGTAGGAGGCACAGCCGCTATGCGAGCAATGCAACCCGACCCATCCATGATGGAAAACTTATATGAAGGAGGCAAAGATGCCTTGTCTAATATGAGTGAAGAAGATATGATGCGTTACGGTAATTTACTGTCTCAGATGTATAACGACCCATCCTCGGTAATGGGTTATGATGCTCAAGGAGCAGGAGCTATGGACCCCTCTATGTATACTATGACAGATATGGGCTATTATCCAGACGCATCAAGCTCTATGGGTTACGAAGCTTCTATGTCTCCTGAGGAAGCTCAGGCTTACCTACAATATTATAGCTAACATGTAATATATCCCTAGAGCTAAAAGACCACTGGCTATAATATAAAACTCATCGTAATTCACTAGTGTCTCCTAGCTCTTCTGCCTGTATTATTACTGTGCATAACCTCATGCTCTCTTAAAGTTTTTCTAACTTCTTCTAAGGTCTTGCTCATACCCTCTAGAGTGGTTTGAATCTTACCCAAAGTAGCAGAGTTATCATTAACTAATTTTTGAATGCCATCTATATCTGTGCTATTTGCTGATATCTTTTTTTGAATATCCTCTATAACTTTTGCCTGAACCGCTCTTTCTACTTCTAGTGAATTTACCCACAAAAGAGTAGGTACTACCATAGCACTTAATAACTTAGCTATCCATTCAAAAGCATTTGTGATATTACTGTTCATAAGAAATCCTTTCAACTGTTTTTTAATTATAAGTAAGGTTACTGGTTATGCTTATAACAGACTACATTATGAAGTGCACTTGGCATTTAAAAAAAAGGTATGGAGTAAGCCATAAATGGGCTATAAAGATAGCAAACCAGCTTTGTGAAATAGATCAAGACTGGCAAAAGG
>Ga0208899_1001461_pt1 | contig 16697 bp, 20 predicted proteins | sample VirMetDEL_Nov_24_FD_184518 | JGI IMG/M metagenome (GOLD analysis project Ga0208899, IMG submission 184518) | Aqueous microbial communities from the Delaware River and Bay under freshwater to marine salinity gradient to study organic matter... | ecosystem: Environmental > Aquatic > Marine >... | reverse complement strand
GAGCACATGAAAAGTCCTGCAGAAGACGAGGGGTATTTTGAGATTATCAACCTTTCGTAACTTGCGGCCAATGGCTAACTGGTTTCAACGAATTTTCCAGCGTGACGGGTACCAAGTAGCGTACACAGGTCACCATTCTTTTGCATCGCATTTGCGAGGTATCAGCACGCGGGCGGGCGCCTACGTAGACACCGAATCAGCCATGGGTTTGTCGACGGTGTACGCATGCGTCCAGCGCATCAGCAGCACGATCGCGCAGCTGCACCTCGACGTCATGCGCCGCACCGAGAACGGAGTGCAGGTCAGCGTTGGTCATACCATTCAGGACCTTATCAGCGTAGAGGCAGAAGAAGGTTACACGGCCTACGATTTCTGGCAGACGTACGTGGCGAACATCCTGATTTATGGCAAGGCGTACGCCATCATCAAGCGCCTGCCGAATGGCGACCCTTACGAGCTTTGCCTCGTCAACCCTAAGTCAGTGAAGGAAAAGATGGTTGACGGTGAGGTGATGTACGAGGTCAAGGACCGTGGCGTATACATGCACGCCGACATGTTGCGCGTCTGCAACCTGTACGGACAAAGCCCGATTGAACTGCACCGCGAGATGCTGGGACTGGCGAAGGCGGCGCAGGATTTTGCTGCTGAGTTTTTTGGTAGCTCAGGCAACATGACTGGCATCTTGTCCAGCAACGAGCCGCTGAAGAAAGAGCAGATTGACATCATCAAGGACAGCTGGAACAACAGCGGCGACCAGCTCGGCACAAAGCTGCTGCCGTTTGGATTCCGCTACGACCGCATTGCAGTTGATCCTGAGAACGCGAGCCTCACCGAGCAGCGCGACTTTTTGAATCAGGAGATATGCCGAATCTTTGGCGTGCCGCCGAGCCTCGTGGGTGTGCAGTCAAACGTGACGTACAGCAACACGGAGCAGCAGGCCATCCAGTTTGCCAAGTACACCATCGTTCCATGGACGCGGCAGATAGAGCAGGAGATGAATTGCAAGCTCATTGCACCCGACGAGCGCCTCACACACTTTACGCGCTTCGACCTTGCAGACCTTTTGCGAGGCGACAGCGTGAGCCGCGCCCAGTATTACGACACGTTAGTCAAGGCGGGCATCATGAGCATCAACGAAGCACGACGCACGGAAGACATGAACAGCGTACAAGGTGGCGACGCCCACATGGTCCAAGTCAATCAGATCGCGCTGGACAAGCTCGACGAATACAGCACTAAACTCAGCAGCGGTGTCTAAGGACTATCCAGATAGCGCAGTGAATAACGCCAAGCGTGCGCTCAAGTACGCTGAGGAAAATGGCTGGGGCAGTTGCGGCACGCCAGTCGGTAAGCGCCGCGCCAGTCAAATCGCCAACCGCGAGAGCTTAAGCGACGACACGATAAAGCGCGTTTACAGTTTCCTAAGCCGCCACGCACAAAATGCTGACGTACCATACGACGAAGGCTGTGGCGGTTTGATGTATGACGCTTGGGGCGGCAAGTCGATGCTGCCGTGGGCCAAGAAAAAAGTAGAACAAATGGAAGAAAAGAATGAAAGCCAGCTGTCAGAGCTGCGCAACAAATACGGCGAGAACGTAGAGCTGCGAACCGCAGAGGTGCGAGCCGCTGGCGATGACTCGCTGGTCATCGAGGGCTATGCTGCCAACTTTGAGCAGCGCACTGACCTCGGATATTTCAAAGAAGAAATTGCACGCGGCGCCTTTGATGACGTCATAGAGGACGACGTGCGGCTGTTGCTGAATCACGACGGCGCACCGATGGCACGCACGACAAACGGCACGCTGGAGTTGAGCATCGACGACACCGGCCTCAAGTACCGAGCAGCTTTGGCCGACACGCAAGACGGGCGCGACCTGTACAAGCTGATCAAGCGCGGCGACATTACGCAGTCATCCTTTGCGTTCACCATCGCCGAGCAGGAGTGGAGCGAGGACCGCAGCACACGCACTGTGACTAAGATGGCGCGGCTGCTCGACGTGTCGCCTGTCACCTACCCAGCGTACCCAACGACGACGGTGGCAGCGCGGCAAATGGCAGAGGTCAAGCCTGAGCCAGTAGAAGAAGTACAAACGAAATCGGAGGCGCAACCTGAAAAGCAGGAAGTGCGTACCTTTGAGCAAACAGCGGAGAGTAAGCCCGCAAAACAAATAAAGATTATGAATTTTCGCAACTCAAATGATGCGGCCCGCTACATCTCTCAGCTGGAGGACAAGTTGGCCAACATCAACGCCCTCGCAGAAACCGAGGAGCGAGCGTTGACTTCTGAGGAATTGGAAGAAACGCAAGACATCCACAACAAGCTCGAAGCCGCTGAACAGCAGCGCGACGGCTTGGCAAAAAACGAACAGCGCCTCAAGGCTCGTGCCGTTGCACAAGATGCCGTTGTACGAAGCGACAAGGAAGCAATCAAGGCCAACGCCAAGTTTGACTTTGGTAAGGCTTTGCGCGAAGCTGCACAAGGTGGCGTGACTGGCCTCGAAAAGGAGGTGATGCAGGAAGCACGCAAGGAAGCCAGCGCCTTGGGCCTCGGCTTGCGCGGCGACTTCAGCATTCCACAATCCATGTTGGTTGAGGCTCGTAACGTATACGGTGTGGATTCAGGACAAGCAGGCGTAGCTGATGCAGTTACAACTGTAGCCACTGAGGTGACTGAGTTGGTTGGCGCTTTGCGTTCTAACTCTTTGCTCGCAGCTACTGGAGCCACACAGCTCAACGGCTTTGTTGGTGACATCAAGATGCCATCACTGCCAACTGACGCAGCAGAGGAACCAGCAGAAGGTGCTTCTGTAACTGGCAACACTGGCGCCATGGGTGCACAGACATTGTCACCGCAGCGCATCGCGCAGCAGATGATCGTGACCAAGGAGGCTATCAACCAAACCAACGGCAACATGGCCGCTGTGATTGCTGCTGACTTTGGCCGATCTATCGCCAACGTGCAGGACAAGATTGCACTCAACAGCATCAGCGGTGTTGGTGGTGCAGCCGACTTGGCAGGTGGTACTGGTCAAATCGTTTTGGCTACTGAATCAGGTACGAATGACTTGGCTGCAACTGACGCTGAGGACATCCGCGACTTGTGGGCAGCCATCACGGCAAACGGTGCAGAGAATAACACCGCGTTCGTTTTTCACCCAACCACATACGCACACCTTTTGGGTCAGCCAAATGTTAGCAGCGTATCGCCATTGATTGAGAACGGTGCCATCTTTGGCTACAACGTGTTGAACAGCGGTTCTGTACCAGTTCAAAATTTGTCTGCTGTAGAGGGCGACAACTTGATTGAAGGCGCGGCAGCTGTTGCAGCTGACGGTTTGACTGCTGTGTACTTTGGTTACTACGGTGACTGGACTGACATGTTTTACGCTAATTGGGGCGGCCTCGACGTAACTGTTGACCCATTCTCTGGCATCTCAGCAGGGACTGTCAAGATTGTAGTTGACACTTTCTTTGACGCAAAAGTTCGACGCAGCGGTTCGCTCGGTGCTATGGTAATGGCTAACGCCACTATTGCAAACGCCGACGCATAAGAGTAGATTGATTGAATGAGAAAGGGCCTCGCAACCATGCGGGGCCTTTTTTTTATCTTGCACCCATGTACTACACTTTAGAGATTACTGGCGCAGCTGCAGAGTCCAGCATCGTCAGCACCGCCGACCTCAAGACATTCCTGCGCGTAGACCACAGCGACGAAGACACGCTGATCGAGGCGCTACGCAGCGCGGCCATCGAATACGTGCAGAACTACTGCAACGTGCAGCTGGGCGACGTCACGGCGGTCATGTATCTCGACGAGTTCCGTGGTACGTGGGAGATACCCGTGGGACCTGTTCGCAGCATCACAAGCATCGTCTACAACAACACACCGAGCACGACGCTGACCTTGAGCACCTCGCAATACTACACGGACCTGAAGCGCAAGCCCGCACGCATCACAACTATCTCACCGCCGACTGTGCACCCAGATACAAGCAACGGCGTGCAGGTAACCATGGAATTGGGGTACCTTGAGGCCGAGGTGCCTGACGGTTTGATTCACGCGATCAAGCTGCTCGTGGCACACTTCTATGAGAATCGCAACATTGTCGTGGTGGGTACTATCACCAGCGAAGTGCCCAACCTCATCCACAGCTTGCTGAATCCTTACCGCGTAATTTCTGACCGATGAGAATAGGCAAGAGCGACCGACGCATTACGGTAGAACGATACACCACGAGCACGAACGCATACGGCGAGCGCGTGCAGACGTGGAGTACCTTGCTGACCGTATGGGCCGAGCTGATGAAGACGGGCGAAGGCATGACCGAGCGCATTACTACGGATCAGGACATGCCCGTGCAGCGCGTGCGCTTTAAGATTCGCAGCAGCAGCGACAGCCGAGGCATTAAGGCTGACGACCGCGTGGTGTACAATTCGAAGTATTACAACATCCAAGGCATCGAGGAGGTTGGCCGACAGGACCAGCTTGTGCTGCTTTGTCAAATTACTGGAACCTGATGGCACGCGGCAGCTTAGAAATGAAGGGCGCAGGTACTGGCTTCGAAGGTATCGGCGTAGACGTCAAGCCGCTGATGAAGCAGCTGGAGCACATGCGCAAGCAGATCGCCGACAAAAACGTGCAGCGACGTATCCACCGCGCGGTTGGCAAGGTGTACAAGGACGAGATGCAGACAAACATCAAGGACGCGCGTGAAGTTATCCGTATACGCCGAGGCAAGCAGAAAGGCCTTGATATTCCGATCGGCACGCTCAACCGTTCGGTGCGCGTTTGGTTGATTGACAAGCAGGCCAACACGTACTGGGTCGGTCCACGAGTAGGGCGCCGCATGCCGCTTGATTCTGACGGATGGTTTGCCAATATTGTAGAAGGCGGTGACGGCAAGTTTGGCGAAGGCAGAAACAAGGGCGTCTTTGAACGCTCGATACGTAACAAGCGCAACGAAGCGTTTACTATGATGCGAACGAAGTACCAGAAGGCGATAAACAAGGCAGCAAAAGCAAAGAAGAAATGAACGCAGGCAAAGCAGTATATGGAATTTTGAGCGCCAACTCTGGCGTCACTGACATCGTAGGCACACGCATCTTTCCAGAGATTGCAGAGCAGGAAGCGGTCACGCCTTTTGTTATTTACCAGCTGCAGAGCGTAGCGCCAGAGGATACGCACGACGGACCCTCTAAGCTTGACGAGGTGCGGTTTGAATTTCTGTGCTATGCCGACAGCTACAACGAAGCTGCTGACTTAGGCGTAGCAGTCCGTGCTGCACTGGATCGCGTGAGCGGAACGTACAACGGCGTCAATGTAGAAAGCGTGCAGTTCAATGACGTTGATGTCGAGATTGAATACGACCCACGCCGATACAGTCAGGTGCTAAAGTTCACCTTTCGCATCAAGCGCGACGACATCGAGATAGCGTTAGGCACACCAGTGACGGGTGCAGAGCTTGGCGACCTTTCCGACGTAGATGTGAGCGGCGTCACTAACGGTCAGCTGATTGCATACAACAGCACCACGGGCAACTGGGAAGCGGCAGACGACGCGGGCGGCGCTGAACAGCTGAACGATTTGACTGACGTTAATTTAGGTTTGTTAGAAGACCGCGAGGTTTTGATGTATGACGGTCAGGAGTGGGTAAACGATACGGTACATAAGTCAGATATTGGATTGGGCAACGTAGATAACACGAGCGACGACGATAAGCCCGTCTCTACAGCTACGCAAACGGCACTCAATGCAAAAGCAGACACCAGCGCAGTACCCAGCGCATTGAACGACCTGAGCGACGTAACGATAGCGGGCACGCCTACGGGTAATCAGGCTTTGATTTTTGACGGAGCGGCCAATGTATTTAAGTCGCTTCCGAATTTTACTAACCGCTTTGAAGATGAAGCGGAAGTTAACAAGCAAGCAATTACGCCATTTGCCGAGCGCGTGTATACGGTCAAGGCTGACGGGGATGGAATCTTCATAGACCCAGAAAGCGACACGCCTACAGCGGGCAAGGTTATCAAGCGCAAGATTTACCAAAAGGCGGGCTTCCTTGAAAGCGGGGCGGTCATTGGTGACTTTACTTTGATCCACACCTTTGCAGACGATACAGCATACAGCGCAACGGAAAGCACGTTCGAAGGCTTCAGGGACGGAGACACTTACGGCACTCCACCGTTTACGTTGATTCAAACGTGGGAAGAGGTAACAGCGGCTCCATCGTTTACGGGTCTCTTAAATGAGAGCTACGGAAGCGGCGCGGAAGCGGCGTACTCCACGCGGCGGCTGAATGGCAACGTAACCGATTGCATGGTAATTCGCAGGGCTTCGGATTCGACAACTCAAACCATAGGCTTCGACGGTTCAGGCAACATCGACGAGGCAGCCATTGAAACCTTCTGTTCAGGCACTTCCTGCACGGTGTATCAGTGGCTTGACCAATCAGGAAACGGGAATACAGCGACCGCACCGAGTACAGGAGCAGAGCCAACGATTTACACGGGTGGCGCGTTGGTGAAGGAGGGCGGCAAGGTGGCGGTGCAATTTGATGGTAGTGACGATATTCTCTATAATACCGTTGCACAAAATTCATTCGAAGGAACTGCACAACAATTCACAATGCTACACGTGGCGCAAACTTCAGACACAAGTAGCTTCCAATATACTTTCAGCCTCTTAGATGGCGCGAATTCCACACTTGCGCAAAATGACCAAATTGGAATCTTGGCGGCAAATGACAACAAAAGCGGCGCATTTATTCGAGATTTTTCTACATCTACTACAAGCCTGCCAAAAAGTAGCGCGGCGGTAGGAACGGCACAGCATTTGAACACCGCAATAAGTACAGGTTCGAATTTGTCGGTATATGCTAACGGCACGGCGGGAGATAGTGTAAGTATTTCTTACCCTGCACTTGCTTTCGATTATGCAAGTGTAGGCGGTAGATACGGCGGTTCAACACCCTCAAGCGACACCCTTTGGAGCGGTAACATTCAGGAGGTTATCGCATACGCATCCAACAAATCCAGCGTCCGCACCGACATCGAAGAAAACATAGGCGACTACTTCACCCAAAACACGCCACTGCTCGACACGTACAGCGGGGCGGCGGCTGCTTATTCCTTGCGGCTTTTGGACTCGACGTATACAGGGGCTTTGATAAACGTATGGAACGGCACAAGCTACGCCGACATCTACCCCAATGTTTTTGGAGAGCTTGACACGGTTGCCTTGGCTGCTCACTGTGGGTCAAACGATGGGTTCATTCGTTACTGGTACGACCAGTCTTCCAACTCAAACGACGCCACGCAAACGACGACGGCGAATATGCCGAAAATTTACGACGGCACGACGGGCGTTGTGACGGAAGGGTCAAAGCCTGCTATGACTTTTGACGGAGGGTATCTCAATACCTCTTCAATTACTTCGCAAAGCGTTTTTATGGCTATAAATACTACAAGCATTCCGCAAGTCAATGGCGGCTGGTTAGGTCAGCAGTCAGGCTCAGACCAGTTTGGAATAACATCGGCGGGCAGTGTCAGATACCGTGTAAGTAGTAATAACTATGATCACTCAAGTTTGACCACGATTGGATATTTTTTAAATACGTATACGATAAGCTCAAGTAATTCTTTGAATGTTTACCAAAGCGGAACAATAGCGACTGAAAGCCCAACAGCTGTAAGCGGTGTAGCAAGTTTTAACAGGTTAATGTCACGCGAGAACAATCGACAAGTTTATGGCAATCTTCAAGAGATTGTTATTTACAGCTCTGACAAATCTACCGACCGCACGAACATCGAGGACAACATCAACACCTTCTATTCAATCTACTGATGCAGTACATCATAGTTCTACCAACCGCCACGCAGACAAGCGAACGAAGAGCGTACCAAATCACGCGAGAGCTTTACAACATCTCGCGGCCCGTACTCATTCAGGCAGAAGGCGAAGCGGCTTCCACCGTGTTCGGTATCGTAGTCCACCCCGACGGCGTACAGAACGCGCTGCAAGTGGATACGGACTACCTCATCCACGTACACGAAGCGGCGACGCTGGAGAAGTTGGTCGCTTGCTTTCCTGAGCTGACCAATGACGAGCGGTTTGAGTTGAGCGCATACGTGCAGACCAATCACAGCTTTCCGTTTGAGCACATCATACCCAGCACGACGACGGTGCGGGATCATGATTACATGGTGCAAAACGGTTGGTTCGAAATTGACGATATTTGAGCATGGAACAGATAACGGCGGCGATGATATTCGAGTTCATCGCATTGCTGGGTGGAGGCATCGCAGCATGGACAAAGATTAACCAAGAGGTCACCGTGCTGAAGTCGCGCATCATCAACCTTGAGAAACGAGAGAACGACATGGCGAAGAAGCTGGACACCTTGCTGGACGCTGTCAATGAATTAAAGATACTGCTGGCCAAGAAAGGCATTTGATGCAGTCAATGATTTTGCCGTAAATTGCAGCCATGAAGGTTACAATTATGAAGGCGTGCAAGCTGCGCGGGAACAACTGGAAGAAAGGCGACACGCCAAGCGTGACGTCTGAGTTCGCTGCAGAGCTAAAGAAAAGAGGCTACCTTGACGCGCCAAAGAAAAAGACCGACGACGAATCTATAGAATCAGAATAAAATGGCCATTTTTAACGGAACGGAATTAGGCGTGTACATTGGCGGCACGCTGATCGCAGCAGCAACCGACTGCTCACTTTCTCTCAACATGGAAACAATTGACATCACAACCAAGGACAGCGCGGGCTACCGTGAGCTGCTCGGCGGTTTGAAGTCAGGTTCAATCAGCTGCAGCGGTTTGATTGACTACCTCGATGCATCTAACAAGGACATCACCGACCTGTGGACAGCGTGGGAAAACCGCGATGCATTGGTGTTGAAGTTTGCCAAGGCGAACGAAACAACTGGGGAACTTTCTTTTACAGCTTCAGGTTTTATCACAAGCCTTGAGCAGTCAGGCGGCACTGAGGATACAGCGACGTACAGCGCTACGTTTGAACTCACAGGTGCTATCACGGATACTATTGCTTAATGATTGAAATCAACGGCAACGAGTACCCTGTGCGCTACTCGATGAAGGCGCTGAAGAAGTTTGAACGCAAGGCAAAGGTCAACGTGTTCAGCTTGTCAGATCCTTCGAAGCTCTCAGCCGACGCTTGCGCTTTCTTATGCTTTGTGGGCGTAGAGTGCGGTTGCAACTTTGAAGGTGTCGAGTTTGACATGGAGCTGCAAGAATTCGAGGAGCACATCACGCTTGCACACGTCACACAATGCTTTGACGTGCTCGGGGAATACAACGAAAAAAAAGCGTAGACGGTAACGATAAGCCTGTAGGGTGGCCTGACGTTATTCGGATGGGGATGGGTGTGCTGCACTTGTCCCCTTCTGCGTTCTGGGACATGACGTTTGGCGAGTTGAGCCTAGCGCTAGAGGCCAACCGTGAGACGGCAGAGATGGCCGAGCGCTTTGAATGGGAGCGCACGCGGTGGCTGGCTACAATCTACATGCAGCCCCATCTACGGAAAGGCCGTAAATTGCGACCAAAGGATATGATGCAATTCCCTTGGGAGCGACCAAAGCAGAACGCAAAAAAACTAACCAAGGAAGAACTAAGAAAAGTAATTGAAGAGCGCGACAAATGGCAAAGCTGAATGACCTCATAGTAACGATAGGCGCACAAACGAAGCAGTTTGACAAAGCGCTGGGCAGCAGCATGTCCAAGATGCGCAACTTTGGACGCAGCACGAAGCGCCTAGGCAAGAGCATGACGATGAACTTGACGGCGCCAATCGCGGCGCTTGGGTTCACAGCGGTTAAAGCATTCGACCAACAAGCCAAAGCCATCGCACAGGTTGAGGCAGGCCTAAAGTCCACAGGTGCCAGTGTAGGCTTCACTTCGAAGCAGCTCCAGAAGATGGCAAGCGACCTGCAGAGCAAGACGCTGTTTGGTGACGAGGAGATTCTCAAGGATGCGACGGCGCAGCTGTTGACGTTCACGAACATCACAGGCGACCAGTTCGCCAAGAGCCAAGAGGCGGCGCTGAACCTTGCCACACGTTTGGACGGCGACCTAAAGAGCGCCAGCATTATGTTGGGTAAGGCGCTCAACGATCCAGTGGCAAACCTCAGCGCCATGAGCCGCGCAGGTATCCAGTTCAGCGAGGACCAAAAGGAGGTCATCAAGTCGCTAGCAGAGGGGGGCAATATGGCGCAAGCGCAGAGCATCATTTTGGAGGAGCTGGAGAAGCAGTACGGCGGCAGTGCTGAAGCTGCAGCGAAGGCAGGCACGGGTGGCCTCAAGCAACTGGCCAACGCATTTGGTGATCTGCAGGAGGAGTTTGGCAAGGTCATCATGGACTTCATGCCACCAGTGATTGACGGCCTGAAGAATATGCTGGCAGCGTTTCAGAACTTAAGCCCACAGGCAAAGCGGTTCATGGTCATTGGCTCAGGTATTGCCGCTGCATTGGGGCCGTTGCTTGTCATACTGCCGTCATTGATACAGGGCTTCATGGCGCTGCTGTCACCCATTGGCTTAGTTGTTGGCGCCATCGTAGCGCTGGGCATTGCGATTGTAACCTTTGCCGACGAGGTTGCTGTGCCAATCACAGCAGTGGCCAACTACTTCATCACGCTGTACAACGAAAGCGCAGCGGTGCGCGGCATCATTGGAGCTATCAAGGGCACAGTGCAAACCGTGTTCGACTTCTTTGCGTTTGCCGTCAACAACGTAATCGAGAGCTTCAAAGACCTTGGTGCGATTATTAAGGCCATTTTCACAGGTGACTTTGCTGCGATTCCTGAGTTGGTCCGTACAGCGTTTAGCGATGCAGCAGAACGCACTGCAGAGTTTGGCAGAAAGGCCGCCGAGAACATTCGCACAGGCATCGAGGAGGAGTTGAAGCGCGAGCCGATACAGCTGTTGACCGAGGAGGGCGTGGCGGAATCACTAAGGACGCTTGGAGGTTTGACCAACTTGCTACCAACTGCAGGAGGTGGTGCAGGTGGAGGAGGTGGCGCAGGTGAACCAGCAGTGACTGTGCCTGCTGCGCTCAACATTGTCGACATTGACATGCCTGAAGACATCGTGGAAGATGAAGACATTGATGCGGTGATTGCGGCCAGCACAGCAGTACAGAACCGCGTCAATGCAATGGCGCAAAGCGTGGCAGGTTTTGTAGATAGCGCCTTCCAACAAATTGCAAGCGGCACGGCTACCTTTGAGCAGGTGATGCTCGACATGATCAAGCGATTGGCCATGCAGCTTGCGTCGCTGGTTGCACAGTTCATGATTCTGTCTGTCTTGTTCCCATCAGCTGGCATGGTCAAAGGCGGCCTTGGCAAGTTCATAGGCAGCGGCTTTGGTCTGCCAATGATGGCGAACGGTGGACTGTTTACAGGCGCTTCGCTTGCGATGGTAGGCGAAGGCTCAGGTACCAGCAGCATCAACCCCGAGGTGGTGGCACCGCTTGACCGCCTACAGGAAATGATGGGCGCCACGCAGGTGCAAGTGACTGGCCGCATCTCTGGACGCGACATCTTGCTGACCAGCGAGCGCAATGCAATTGACCGTAACAGAGTAAGAGGTTTCTAATGGCTGACCCGATCCGACTATTTGCAGAGTTTACTGACGACCAAGGCACCGACTGGCGCCTAAACATACATGACAGCGACTACGTTGGTAGCGCTTACGAGTTCAACCTCGGCGCTGACGGCTTCGTGCTGCGATACAGCGGCAACAATGAAGACCGTTACCAGCCCATCATCGGCAGCGAGGTTACGTTCACCTTGACGGAAACCGAAACAGCGCACGAAACATTTATGGACTTGTTGGCTACGTCAGCAGAGCAGCGGTTCAGCGTCAGCATTCGCAAAGACCCTGACGGAACAGATGACTTTTGGTGGGGCGGCGTGCTGTATCCTGAGCAAGTAGTGCGACCATACGACGCGCGACCAATCCAGAACACACTCACGGCAGCTGACGACCTCGGCAATCTGCAAAGCATACTGTACGACAATGACGGCAGTGCATATACAGGCGCAGTTTCAACAGTCGATCACTTGTTGAATTGCCTAAACAAGACGCGAGCCACGCATCTCTGGAGCTCGGACGACTTCCTGTATTACGTCAATGACTTTAAAAGCGATGACTATGCAGGCAGCAATCAGCTGGAGGACACACGCATCAGCCACTATGGTCTTTACAATCCTGACAGCAACGGACAAAATCAATTTCGCAGCACGTTTGATGTGTTGGAAAGCTTGGCCAAAGTATGGAACGCTCGACTGTTTCAGGCTCAAGGCAAATGGTGGTTCCTGCCTGTAGGTGCACAGAAGTACAGCACGACCTTGACCGTGGAAGGGACGCAAAAGGACGGCACTGCAATCACGCAACAAAGCATAAGCGCAACCAAAGCCTTTGACAGTACGTTTGAGCGCTTGCGAGGTTATGAATACACGTACCTAGTGCCGCTCAAGACAGTCAGCAGAGTGCGACGATACAACGGCAACTACCCAATCGTGTTTGACAGCGTCTACACTGAGAGCGAGTTTGGCACTACCAAGAGCGACACGGATATTGATTACAACACGAACACCGTGTTTGCTGTCAGCGGCACGCTTATCTACAATTACGATGGCGACAGCACCAGCACAGGTAACGAACGCGTCGGACGCGTGCGCTTGCAGTTTACCATCAAGGCAGGCACTAAGTACCTGCAGAGAAACGTAACATACGACGGCTCGCAGCTTGTGTTCTTTGGCTTTGGCGATCTAGATGAATGGCCGTATGAATACACCAGCCACGTCTACGGTGACGTAAGCTGGGAAAGCTCATCATCTACCTTTAGCATCGTAAGCGAGATATTTGACAAGCGCGACGGCGGCGAGCTTGAACTGCCATTCTACATCTTGACACCTGCATTGGCCTCAGACGAGAACGGCCTCGACATTACCATTGACATTTTTGGCATAGACGACGACGGTGCAAATAATACAAACCTCGTAGCCACATCAGGCGCTGACTATGACATTAGCGTGCTGCGTGCAGACATCGTAGAAGGCACCGCGCTCGGAGATACAGTAGAGTTCACAGCGACTAACAGCGACGACGCGCGTGGCACTATTGATCAAGGTGAGGTTTTGTTTGGTGATGAAGAAACGCAAAACGCTGACGGTATTATACGAGTGCTGAGTGGCGTCAACTACATTAGCACGGACGCGTGGGATAGTTTAAACGACACGACGGCTGCGCTTGGAATCAACCGACTTGCAGTCAAAGAGATACTTGCAGGCCAGCGTAAGGCGACCAAGGTGCAGCGCGGCGAAATATTTGGCAGTCAGGTTTACATGTGGCAAGTACTTAACGACGCCGGTGAATATTATGCACTGTTTGAAATGACGTACACAGCACGGCCTGTATACACGCAGCTTGAGGCGTTCTACTTGACTCACGACCCCAGCACCGTGACAACTGCAATCAATGACCCAATCAATACGAATGACCCCATCATTCTTGATCCGATTGTAGGCATCGCAGGAACTGGCGACACGTTCAACAGGTATGCAGGCAATGGCTTTGCACAGCTTGGCAGCCGTGACCAGCGCGTCAATCGTACTATGACACATATAAACGGGCGGACCTTTAATGTGCGTGATGAGGACCTGCATATTTTCAACACTTGGTCAGGCGCAAATGGTACTTCAAATATTACACTGCCGCCGATTGCAGAAAGCCATGGCCGAATAATACAGTTTCACAGCGACTCAACGATAAGCGCCAATACAGACGTAATCCTGCGACCTGATAGCGGCGACACATCAACGACCATAGACGGCGCTGGCAGCTACGCATTCAACCGATCGTATGACGGCATTACTATCCTCGGCCACACTGACGATAACTGGTACATAATCCAGAAAAAAGAAAAATGATTTTCATTATCTTGGCGACTGTGTTAGCAAACATGGTATACAAAGCTCGGCAGTACGGACGCGGCGACGTTGCTGACATCATCATCCTGATAGCTGCCGTTGCAATAGCATTACAATGAGGTACTTCAATTATCATGAGTTCGACTGCCCCATCGAGGGGAAGGGCAGTGGTGAGCGCATGATGGACGAGGTATTCTTGGAGATGCTGGACAAGGCTAGGCACCTGAGCGGTATACCATTCCGCATAAACTCGGGGTACAGAAGTCTTGAGCACAATCGAAAGGTAGGCGGCAAGAAAGACAGTGCACACCTTAAGGGGCTGGCTGCAGACATACACTGTGTCGATTCACGAAGTCGGGCCTACATACTAGGCGGCCTCATTGATGCAGGTTTCAATCGCATCGGCATAGCAAAGACATTCATACACGTTGACGATGATCCAAGCAAGGACCCTGACGTGGTTTGGTTATACACATGAACATTGAACAAATCAGCCGCACCGTCCACAGCGTCAAGCTGGACGAAGCACCGCAGCGTATGCTGTTTATTTCTGACGTCCACTATGACAGCGTAAAGTGCGACCGCGTGATGCTGCGCAGGCACCTCGATGAAGCCAAGCGAACCGACACACCCGTGTTCATCTTCGGCGACTGGTTCGACCTGATGGGTGGTAAGTACGATCCGCGGTCCAGCTACAGCGACATCCGACCAGAGTACAAAAGCATCACGTACCTTGACGACGTCATCGAAGACAGCGCCGAGTTCCTGACGAAGTACAAGGACGTCATCCGTTTTATGGGCCGTGGCAACCACGAGACCAACATCGAGAAGCGCATGCACACGAGCCCGCTGGACCGTGTGGCGTACATCGTAAACAAGAACGGCGGCAACATAACAGTTGCTGGTTACAGCGGTTGGCTGTGGATGCAGATATTTGCTAAAGGCAAGCGGCGCAGCTCGACGTTCGTGCACTATCACCACGGCATGGGTGGCAACGCACCACGGTCGAAGGGTGTGCTGCGTGTCGACATTGACCAAATGCAATTCAAGGACGCCAGCCTGATTGTGCGTGGCCATACACATCAGAAGTGGCACCTGCCTATTACGGCGGACCGCATCAGCCGCTTTGGTAAACTGTATCAGGACAGCGTGCACCACCTCCAGCTCGGCAGCTACAAGATGCTAGGCGACCGCTTTGCTGGTTGGGCCACTGAGAAAGGTTTTAACACGCCACGACTTGGCGGTTGGTTTGTTACCTTGCACAACTCACGGAACGACCTACCATATTGGAAGGTCGAAGAAGCACAATAACATGAACGAACTCATCACACAATACTGGGCCGAGATTGCACTGGCCGTGTTAACAGCTGCAGGCACAATCACTGCACTAACAGAAACGGAAAAGGACGACAAGGTAGTTGACATCCTCAAGCGCATTGTCAACGCTGTCGTACTTGGACGCAGCAAGCGGCGCAATAAAGAATAAGCCCTATATTTGACACGGTTCAAGAACAAGTAGGACTGTAAACATCGTTTTTCATTTAGGTTTTGAGCGGCATTCTCAACGGGGGGTGCCGCTTTTTTTGTGCTAAATGTTGCACAGGTGTTCAAAATACCATACACTTGCACAGAAATCTAAACGAATGGAAGACCAAATACTACTCAAACTCGACGACGGCCTTGAGATGGTCGTGACCTTTGAGGTCGAAGCTGGCGAGGAAGCCACGCACATTTCACCGAGCCATCCACCGACCGTGCGCATTATTCGCGTGGTGCTCTGGCAGAAGAATCACACCAGCTTTGAACGAATCGACATCACGTGTGCTGACGACAACCTGCTCGACTACAATCACGAGCGAATTGAACAAGAGATATGGGAACACCTACAAAACCAGTAATAATGAATAAGCCTATCTGTGTGCGCAGCAGCGTGCACGTTAAACCTACGCGCGACTTCAACCACATGCAGCAAGAGCTTGCTGAACAGAAGCGCTTCGAACGATTGATGGAACAATTCAAAGCCGACTTGATTGCGGCATATACTAAGAACCGATGAACATTGACGAGATTTACGTGAGCGCCTGCCGTGGCGCCTTTGATCGCAACACTACGATGGTGCGACTGGTGGACTGGTTGGAGAACGTCCGACCTGAACACCCAAGGAACGAATGGGAAAAAAAGCAGCTGCCTGCTATTATGCCGCACGGCTTATTTGCTACACGGCGACAGGACAGCTTTACAAAGCACAGCGGATTGGTGCAGATAGACATCGACGCCAAGCATCAGGCCAACGGGTTTGACGTTGACAAAGTCCTGCATCATTGCGGCTACAGCGACTACATCGTGGCAGCAGGTAAGAGCTGCAGCGGCACAGGCGTGTACATGCTCATCGCTGTTGAGGGCATCGAGGTTGACAATTTTCGAGAGTGCGCAGATAAAGCCATTCAATATGTGGAGCAATCATTCGACGTGGTGTGTGACTCACCAGTGAGCATGAACCTAAGCAGCTTGCGCTTTGCCTCACCGTATGCGCCATACATAAACTATGACCCAACACCACTATCATGAGCGCGATTGATGAACTCAAAACGCTGTCGAAGAAGTACGACATGCGACCCGATCACTTCCACAAGGACCCCAGAGGCTTCGTGATCATGACGCGCCGAGGTGTCGAACACGTGCAAGCCAAAATAAAGGCCGTGGTGACCTTTGAAACGGTGCCCGAATGGTCTGACCC
>Ga0208899_1001454_pt1 | contig 16725 bp, 20 predicted proteins | sample VirMetDEL_Nov_24_FD_184518 | JGI IMG/M metagenome (GOLD analysis project Ga0208899, IMG submission 184518) | Aqueous microbial communities from the Delaware River and Bay under freshwater to marine salinity gradient to study organic matter... | ecosystem: Environmental > Aquatic > Marine >... | reverse complement strand
ATAAAAGAGGTGGTTTTTATAATTGGCATACAGATTCATCTTTGAATCCTGCAGTGCCTTTTCGAAAATTATCTATTACAGTAAACCTATCTCATCCAAAAGATTATGAAGGTGGTAACTTTGAAATAAAAAATCCACAAGGGCAAGAACTAAAGATGCCTTTGGGGCAGTTGAGAAAAAGAGGAACAGTAATTATTTTTCCTTCCTTCCTACAACATAGAGTTACCGAAGTAAAAAGAGGGACACGATACTCACTCGTTCAGTGGTATAATGGTCCCGAGTTTAAATAGGAGATAACATGGCAAATCATGTATATTTTAATATAGATGTATCTACAAATCTTACTGACGAACAGTGGAGCGAATCTTTTCTAGAAAAAGAAGTCACTCGCCAGTGGGGAGATAACGAACCCTACCAAATAATGGAGTTTGTAGAACTAGAAAATCAACCATTTATGCAAAGTGCAAAACCTAAGTTTGATAAAGACGGGCATCTTGAAGATAGTTGGAACTGGTATGTTGACAATGTTGGAGCCAAATGGTGTAATATAGAGGAAACCCATAACGGGTACATAACAGGTTACTCGGCTTGGAGTCCTCCATATAATATGGCGCAGAATGTTGCAAACTATATAGCAGAAACGTATGGAGAAACAGTGTACATAAAAATGACTTATGAAGATGAGTTTAGAAACTTTATCGGAGTATATCATATTGAAACTCTGTTAGATGAAGATGGCAAACATTTTCTTGATGATAATGACAATTATCAAGAGGATGGCGATATCACTTGTGTTATGGAAGAAGTCCTCGGCGAAGGCTATGCAGACAATGATGAATTTGAGTGGCACGAGCCTTGTACAAATTTACTAACAGGAGAGGAGATTTATCCTTACGAGTATCTCGATGAAGTTGTGTACAACTTTTTCGAGACTGGCGACTTAGTACCACTGGACTAAATGAAAGCAGTTCTTTCCAATCGCATTTACCTAGAGTGCACTAACGAATATCAGTCGTTTCTCGATGAAGAACTGACATATTCGATACCACCTCGAAGACCAACTGATCCGCCTATCATCATTAAGAATATGGGCGTAATTAGATCAGGTTTGGTTTCCATACCGATTGGAAGAACGGATCTTATACCAGAGGATTACGAAATAAAGGATAAGCGGAATGATATACCAATCAAACCCTTTGACTTTAAGTTCACTTTACGAGACTCTCAACAGTCCGTATATGACGAAGTTCAAGACAGTTGTATAATCAACGCTTGGGTAAGCTGGGGTAAGACATTCACTGCGTTAGCAATCGCAAATAAATTGCAACAAAAGACACTCATTGTTACTCATACATTAGCATTAAGAGGACAGTGGGAAAAAGAAGTACAAAAAGTCTTCGGGGTCACGGCGGGTGTGATTGGCTCAGGAAAGTTTGACATGAACAAGGAAATTGTCGTTGGAAATGTACAAACTTTATACCGAAATATCGACAAAATCGTAGGAGAGTTCGGTACAATTATATTGGATGAGATGCACCATGTATCTTCACCAACTTTTACACGCATCGTGGACGCTTCGAAGGCACGCTACAAAATAGGACTGACTGGAACAATGCAGAGAAAGGATGGAAGACATGTAGTCTTTCGTGATTACTTTTCAAATACTGTATTTAAACCGCCCAAAGAGAACTATCTTACTCCACGAGTTGACATAGTACACTCGGGGATTCGCTTTATGGATGGCAATGTTGATTGGGCAAATCGAATCAACGCACTTGCGTATGATTGGGAATACCAAAATACAATGGCAATGCTTGCAGCGAGTTATGCCGCAAAAGGGCACAAGGTGTTACTTGTAGCGGATAGAGTAGATTTTCTAAAGAGTTGTGCAAGACTTGTGGGAGATAACGCAATCTGCGTAACAGGAGATGTTCCTCACGAAGAACGTGGCAAACTGATAAAACAAATCTTTTCTGATAAAGATATACTGTTTGGAACACAAAGTATATTTTCAGAGGGTATTAGTGTTGATTGCCTAAGTTGTCTTATTTTGGGAACACCCGTAAACAATGAGCCTTTGCTCACACAGTTAATCGGGCGTGTTATAAGAATGAATGAGGGAAAGCTGCAACCTGTGATAGTAGATATCAATCTAGAAGGTCGTACAGCTAGAAAGCAGGCATCTGCGAGAAGGGGATACTACATGCGACAAGGGTATGAAGTATCAGATATATAGGAGTGAAAAATAGTACTTGACACGAGGTCAAGAATTTGTTATAATATGTTATTCTATAATTGGGAAAAAGTAAAAAAGGAAAGCAATGGGAGTGTCAAAGATATTATGACAATCCTACATATACTTACCTATAAACTTCCACCAGTGAATAGACATGATAGAATATATAAGTTTTGGACTAAAAGTTTTCATGGACATAGTTTCCTAGTAAACCCCGAGGCATTATTCATTCAGCGTAGGAGATATTCAGATGCAGAGATTGTGCAGTATGCAGGTATCGCATCATTGCGTAATTATTTTGAATATCAAAAAACAAAAGATACCAGATTAGACCTCCTCCACTTTACAGGGGATGAGGACAGTATTAAAAACAATAGATTACTACGAATAGAGGGATATTATATACACTTTCTATTTGAAGAAATCACTTTAAAGGAACTAAAATGGCAATAAAATTTAATCAAGCTAAGGGCGAAGCCCAAAAAAATAAAATCGACAGTTATCAATATGTCGAAGGCGACAACATGGTAAGAATGGTTGGGGATATGCTTCCTCGCTATGTTTACTGGTTGAAAGGCGAAAACGGTAAGAATTTACCATTCGAGTGTCTATCATTCGATAGAGACGCAGAAGCATTTACCAATGTAGAGAAAGACTGGGTAAGAGAATATCATCCAGAATTGAAATGCGGTTGGGCATATGCGATTCAATGTATCCACGATGGAAAAGTCAAAGTACTAAACTTAAAGAAAAAATTACTCGAGCAGATAATGGTTGCAGCAGAAGATCTTGGCGATCCAACTGACCCTGAAACTGGCTGGGATGTTTACTTTAAGAGAGTAAAAACTGGACCGATGGCTTATAATGTTGAGTATCAACTACAAGCTCTGAAGTGCAAACCAAGAGCCTTGACTGAAGATGAGCAAGCATTAGTTGCTGAACTTAAGTCAATGGACGAAGTACTTACTCGACCAACCCCCGATGCACAGAAAGAACTTCTCGACAGATTAAGAGAAGGAGCATCAAACGAACCTGATGAAACAGTCACAGACGAGTTTGATATCAAATAGGAGTAGATTATGTTAACAGTAGGCAACGATTTTCCGAACTTGCACATGCAAGGAGTAAATGAAGAAAACGAAATTATTGATGTAGATGTATTATTGAACGAATGGTCAGTAGTATACTTCTATCCAAAAGATTTCACCTTTATTTGCCCAACAGAAATATCAGAAATGGACAAGTTATGTAGCGAAGCTGATGTTATTGGTGTAAGCGGAGATAACGAATTTTGTAAATTAGCATGGAAGAAAGATAATTCTCTTATCAGAGACATTAATCATATTCTTGCAGCAGATTGCGGTCTTACGCTTTCTCGAAAACTAGGAATAGTAGACGAAGAAAATGGAGTATGTTATCGAGCAACTTTTATAATCGATCCCGAAGGGGTAATACAACATGTATCAGTAAATGCATTAGATACAGGAAGAAATGCAGACGAAGTTTTACGAACACTACAAGCTTTAAAAGCTGGTGGTCTTACAGGTTGTTCTTGGACACCAGGAGACGAATTCGTAGGATGATTCTATTCACTGCAGATTGGCATATTAAACTTGGACAAAAGAATGTACCTGTAGCTTGGGCGTGCTCACGCTACAAGTTATTCTTTGAACAGATTTATGATCTTGAAAAAGATATTGATTTGCACATCATTGGTGGGGACTTATTCGATAGAGTCCCCAGCATGGATGAACTTACACTTTACTTTGACTTTGTAAAGGGCGTCAGTGTTAGAACTATCATTTATGATGGTAACCATGAAGCAACAAGAAAACACAAAACTTTCTTTACAAACTTAAAAAAAGTTACAACAGAACTCAATCCTCTAGTAAAAGTGATTGATGAAACAACATATGGGGAAATGGTTCCTCATGATTATGCAATATTACCCTATACAGATTTACATAAAAAGAAAAGTATAGAAGATATTGATGCAGATATATTATTTACTCATGTTCGTGGTGAGATACCACCTCATGTACAACCTGAAGTAGATTTAGATCGTTTTGACAAGTTCAAAGTAGTATTCTCAGGTGATTTACATGCACATAGTAATACACAAAGAAATATAGTATATCCTGGCAGTCCTATGACTACAAGTTTTCATAGAAAGAATGTGGAAACTGGATACTTATTAATAGATAATAAGGACTGGAGTTGGACATGGCATAAATTTAATTTACCACAATTAATTCGTAAAACAGTTACAGATCCTAGTGAAATGATTCAAACAGAGTGGGATCATACAATATATGAAATTGAAGGAGATGTATCTGATCTAAGTAATATCAAAAATAGTGAATTACTTGATAAAAAAGTTATAAAAAGAAAAACAGAGGCAACTCTAATATTAGGTCAAGACATGACAATCGAAGAAGAATTAGGCGAGTACCTAAGCTATATATTAGAGTTAGATGAAAGTAAAACAAAAAATATATTAGGAGTGTTTAGTGATTACGCTAAAGAAGCTGGAGTGGAGTAATTGTTTTAGTTATGGTTCGGATAATATACTTGACTTAAATGACAGTATAGTTACTCAGCTAGTCGGAACAAATGGAACAGGAAAAAGTTCAATCCCGTTAATACTTGAAGAAGTATTATTCAATAAAAATTCCAAAGGAATTAAAAAAGCAGATATACCAAATCGTGAAGTCAATAATGGCTATGATATAGCTTTGTCTTTTTCTGTGAATGATGATGAGTACTTAATTGATGTTGTTAGACGCACAAATATAAAAGTAAAATTATATAAGAATGAAGAAGATATATCAAGTCATACAGCAACTGCAACATATAAAACGCTAGAAGCAATTATTGGAATTGACTTCAAAACATTCTCGCAGATAGTATATCAGAATACTAATGCCAGTTTGCAGTTTTTGACAGCTACAGACACAAATCGTAAGAAATTTTTGATCGATCTACTACAGTTAGATAACTATGTAAAATTCTTTGAAGTTTTCAAGGAATTATCACGAAATTTAGCTGGAGACGTTTCTCGCATACAAGGGAAAATTGACACAATCGATAAGTGGTTATCAGATAATTATTTGGAAGATACATCACTACTTTCAAAAATGGAATTACCATTTTACTCGGAAGAAGATGAAGAAACTCTGCGTTCTTTACAAATAGAATTTGAAAATATCTCTGAAATTACGAAAAAAATTAACCAAAATAATTTATACAAAAGCCAGTTGGAGTCTATAGATTTAGGACTTGCGAAAGAGTACGTTTCTGAAAATGAATGGCAAGACACAGAACATCTACTTCAACAGATTGGAGAAATAAAATCACAAGGTAGTCAAGAAGTCCGTATGATCAAAAAGTATACTGACTTGTTAGATGTAGATGATGCAGGCTGTCCTACTTGTGGTCAAGAAATAGACCTCGCATTTATAGAACAAGAGTTAAAAAAACACCAAGAAACAAAAGAGGAATATACAGCTCAACTAGAGTTAGTAAATGATAATCTTGGAGAGATAAATAAAGCAAATCTTCTACTCAAAGAAATGCAACAGAAGATTAGTAACTGGGAAGAAATATACAGACAAATAGACCACAGTCTTCCCACTGAAGTACCAAACGATACAGAGTTAACAGAAAAGATAACAAAACTTAAAACTCGTATTCGAGAAAGACAAAGTAGAGTTGAAGAAGTAATTGCAGAAAACGAAAGAATAGAAAGACATAATACAAGACTTGCAATTATTGAAGAACAACAAACAGATTTTGAAGAACAACATAAAAGTTTAACTACTGATATAACAGAAGTAGAAGATAAACTTGGTCATGTTGAAATTTTAAAGAAAGCATTTAGTACTAATGGACTACTTGCTTATAAGATTGAGAACTTAGTAAAAGATCTCGAAGAATTAACAAATGAATACCTCGCAGAGTTATCAGATGGCAGATTTAGTTTACAATTTGTAGTATTAAATGACAAACTAAATGTAGAAATAGATGACAATGGTAAAACAGTAGATATCTTAGCTTTGAGTGCTGGAGAGTTGGCACGAGTTAACACATCTACTCTTTTAGCAATTCGTAAATTGATGAGTAGTATTTCTAAGTCTAGAATTAATGTATTATTTCTTGACGAAGTTACAAATGTACTCGACGAGGGCGGAAAAGAAAGATTAGTAGAAATTCTACTGAGAGAGGAAAATTTGAATACTTATATAGTATCACATGGTTGGACACACCCACTATTGTCCAAAATAGACATAATCAAAGAACAGAAAATTAGTCGACTCGATGGTTAATCCTAGACAGAAAGGCAATCGAGGCGAGCAGCAAGTTATATCTATGATGGATAGACTTACTGATGAATCATGGACACAGACACCTGGATCTGGTAGTGGGAAAATAAAAGGTGATCTCATGGTTCAAGACAAACACAATCTTTTTACTGTAGAAGTTAAGTTCTACAAAGAGTGTGGTTTCAATAGTAAAATTTACACACAGAAAAGTAATAATCTTTTTAAGTGGTGGAGTAAACTATGTAAACAAGCACAACAAATGGAACAAGAACCCTTACTTATTTTTCGAGAGAATCATGGTAAGTTCTTTGCTGCAACAGTAAGAGAACCAAAAAATACATTGCAGTATATGCACATTGCCTGGCTGGGTGCATATATACTTATTGCAGAACACTGGCTAGAAAAAGAGGAGATACAGTTTACAAATGGCAATCACATTCTCAGACCTTGGGAACCCAGCCCCGACTGGCAACTTGCTGATAGTTGATGGACTGAATATTGCATTTAGATGGAAACATCAAGGTGTAACAGACTTCAAGTATGACTATGTTAGAACAGTAGAAAGTCTAGCAAAGTCTTATAATGCAGGTACTATAGTTATTACGGCTGATGGTGGGAGTTCTTATAGAAAGAAATATTCCCAGAATACAAGGCAAACAGAAAAGAAAAATATGCAGAACAAACTCCTCAAGAAGAAAAAGAGTTTGCAATGTTTATGGCAGAGTTTAGTAATACTCTAACATTACTCAAAGAAAAATATCCAGTATTTCAATTCAAGGGAGTTGAAGCTGATGATATTGCAGCATACATTAGTATGAATCTTGATAAGTATGGATTAGACGAATGTTGGATGATTTCATCTGATAAAGATTGGGACTTGCTTATCAATGATAAAGTTTCTCGTTTTAGTACAGTTACTAGAAAAGAAACAACAGTACATAATTGGGACGAACATTATGATTTTGAGATCCCCGATTATATTACATTCAAATGTCTGACTGGCGACAAGGGGGACAATGTTCCAGGAATACCTGGAATCGGTCCAAAGCGTGCAGTACAGCTAATGGAACAATATGGAGACGTTTTTGATATCTACAATGCCTGTCCTATCGATGGAAAGTATAAATATATTCAGAATCTTAACGAAAATGCAGAACAACTTCTGACAAACGTTGAACTTATGGATTTAATTACTTACTCGGAGACAGCTATCGGAGAAGAAAACACAGAGGTTATTAACACAACTTTATTAAGGCACTTAGATGAAAATAGATTATAGTAAAGACAAACTTCTAACAGAGTTTAGTCATAAAACACTAGAGGACAGATACCTCGTTGGGGATGAGAAGTCACCACAAGAGGCTTTTGCTCGAGCAGCAACAGCTTTTGCAGATGATGAAGATCATGCCCAAAGATTATATGATTACGCAAGTAATCTATGGTTTATGTTCTCTACACCCGTACTTTCAAATGGAGGTACAGAACGAGGTATGCCTATCTCATGTTTTCTCAATTATGTAGAAGATAGTAGAGAGGGTATTACAGATCATTACACCGAAAACGCTTATTTATCTTCTTTCGGAGGAGGTATAGGTGGTTCTTGGAGTGCAGTGAGATCACAAGGAACATCAACTTCCAAAGGTTCAGAGTCCACAGGTGCAATTCCTTTTATGAAAGTAGTAGATGCAGAGATGCTTGCTTTTTCACAAGGAGTTACAAGACGAGGGAGTTATGCAGGTTATATGCATATTACACATCCTGAAGTTGAAGAATTTCTAGACATTCGTAAGCCTACTGGTGGAGATATTAATCGTAAGTGTACAAACTTACATCATGGTGTAGTCATAAATGATAAGTTTATGGAAACTATACACAGAGCTACGCATGAACAAAACTTTGATGATAGTTGGGAACTTATTGATCCTCACACACAAGAAGTTAAAAAAGTAGTGTCCGCAAGAACACTTTGGGTAAAATTACTGCAGAATCGCATGGAAACAGGAGAACCTTATCTCATGTTTGAAGATGCTGTAAATGCAGATTTACCCGACTTTCAGAAAAGAAAAGGACTCTATGTAAATCATAGTAATCTTTGTTCTGAAATCACTCTTGCCACAAATGAAGAAAGAACAGCAGTATGTTGTCTTTCAAGTGTAAATCTGGAGTATTTTGACGAATGGTCTAAGATTCCAGCATTTATACCAGACTTAGTACGAATGTTAGACAATGTATTAGATTACTTTATTGAACACGCCCCAAGTCAGATGGAAAAAGCCAAGTACAGTGCCTTCAGAGAAAGAAGTATCGGTCTTGGCGCAATGGGATTTCATGCTTATTTGCAAAGAAACAATATTCCATTTGAAAGTATTGGAGCAAGTGGTAAAAATCACCAAATGTTTAAGCATATCAAACAAGACGCATTACATGAAACTCGTAGACTCGCAGTTGAGAGAGGTGCTTGTCCCGATGATGACTCTTGTGAAGTGCGAAACGCACATTTATTAGCGATTGCTCCAAATGCAAGTTCTAGTATTATTTGTGGAAATACAAGTCCAAGTATAGAACCTTTTCGTGCAAATGCATTTACTCAAAAAACAAAGAGTGGATCATTTTTACTGAAGAATAAATACTTAGAGCAGTTATTAGAGCACAAAAGTGCGAATACCGATAATGTATGGAAAGAAATTGTTGCAAACAAAGGAAGTGTGCAACATCTTGATATTCTTACACCAGAAGAAAAAGAAGTATTTAAAACAGCTGTAGAGATTAATCAATCTTGGGTTGTAGAACACGCTGCAGAAAGACAACAATTTGTTTGTCAATCTCAAAGTGTAAATTTATTCTTTCCGCCTGATGTAAATAAAGGTGATCTACACAATGTACATATGTTAGCATGGGCTAAAAATTTAAAAACATTATATTATTTACGAAGTGAAGCAATCAGCAGAGCTGATAATGTTTCTAGTAAAGTAAAAAGAGAAATAATCTTTGAACAAGAAGATTGTTTAGCATGCGAGGGATAAATGAGTTTATTAGAGGAAAGAGAATATTATAAACCTTTTGTATATCCGTGGGCATTTGAGTTTTACAAGAAACAACAACAAATGCATTGGCTACCTGAAGAAGTGCCATTACAGGATGACATTCGGGATTATAAAGAAAAATTATCAGAGGGTGAAAGAACACTTATAGACAATATATTTAAGTTCTTTACACAGGCTGATGTTGACGTGTGTTGTGGATATGCTAAGCATTATCTACCCACATTCAAACAACCTGAAGTAAGAATGATGCTAGTAAGTTATGCTGCGATGGAAGCAGTACACCAAGAAGCGTATTCTTTACTTTTGGAAACACTAGGAAAGTCTGATGAGATGTACCAAGAGTTTTTTGATATACAAGCTATGTCAGAAAAACATGAGTACTTAACAGACTTCAATATGGACACACCACATGAAATGGCTAAAACAATGGCTGTTTATAGTGGTTTCACCGAAGGAGTTCAGTTATTTAGTAGTTTTGCTATATTATTGAACTACCCAAGACATAATATGATGAAAGGTATGGGACAGATTGTTACATGGTCAATAAGAGATGAGTCTCTACATGTAGAAGGTCTTTCTAAACTTTTTAGAACATTTATTGCAGAGAATCCAGAGATATGGACAGACAAGTTAAAGTATGAAATCTACTGTGCGGCAGAAAGAGTAGTTGAACTTGAAGATAAATTTATTGATATTTGTTTCGATAAAGCAGATATTCCAGATTTAACAGCAGAGGAAGTAAAAGAGTATATTCGTTATATTGCGGATAGAAGATTACTAGGATTAGGTATGAAGAATATCTTTCATAGTAGTGATGAGAACCCTTTGCCTTGGATTGATATGCAGGTTAACGCAGTTGAGCATACCAACTTTTTTGAAAACCGTGCTACTGAGTATGCTAAGGCTAGTACACAAGGAAATTGGCAGGATATATTTAAATGAGTGTACAATCAGAAAACCCTACTATCACAATTAATGATGTAGAGTATAATATTTCCGATCTTTCAGACGACGCAAAGTACTTTATTAATTGCATAAGCAATATAGATAATCAGCTTTCGCAAATAAAGATGAATCAAGACACCATGAATTTGGCTAGAGAAGGTTTTAGTCAGAGATTGGAGAAATTACTTGAACCACCTGTGAGTGAAGAAAGTTAAACAATAAAGGGGCTTAAAGCCCCTTTTTTATTATCTTGCCGTTGTTGGTATTCCACCAGCAACAAATGGATGTTCTGCAAATGCCATAAATATACAGGTTGTACCACTTTGATTCAAAGTTGTCGCACTATTTCGTATTTTAAATCCATTGCTTAAAAAATCTAAACCTATATTATCGTTTGCGTTTTCTGCATCAGGTAGCGATGGATTAATACCATTATTAACTAAATTAAATGTATTTCTTTTATTATCAAACATATACCAATACTTATAATTAGAATCAGCTTTAATTAAAACAAAAGCAGGTTTGAAGCCTGTATAGACAAACGGACCATCTGTACTGGCATTACCAACATATTTGCCAAACTTGCTATAGCCCTGCACCTCTGCGAAACAATAAGCTACAAAAATTCTATAAGAAGCTGTACTGCTACCGCCTCCAACAAAAGTAGTTGATGTTGGTGAAGAAAGAGAACTATTAAATTTATATCCATCTTCGTTAAGTTTAAGATAATCCAAAGAACCATCTAAAACAGTTGTATAAAAATGCCAAAAACCATTAGAGTCTCCTCTTTCTCTTGCTTTATAAATTATAACTTTGGGTGTTACTCCTAAACCATGCCCTACTGTTTCATTTGAACCACTATTCATAGTGTAAGTTAGAATTGAAAATCCAGCATCACTATTTACTTGCACTGTTGATGTAACAGCACCATCATTATTTGTACTTGTCGTACCACCATTGGCTTTCCATTGCCATGCTACAAAAGGTTCTCCACTGGCGTTATAAGCTCCTGAAGTGCTACCTGTTGTAAACCCATCAGTATCAAAAGACTGAAATTTAGTTGTAGGTGATATTGTTCCTTCTACGTCAGTTCTGTCAGTAGATAAAAATTTAGTAACTCCTCTATTACTATCGTGTAAAACAGGTTGATTATCATAGTCACGTCTTTTTATCCAAACTAAATCTGGTTGTAAATCACTATTACCATCATTTGTAATAGCATGAGTATCTGCATTATTTCCTGTATAAGTTTTAACTTGAAAATGTGCTGAAGGATCTTTTATTGTTGAATAAGCCATTATCCGTACTCCTCTAAATTTTTGGTACATAATGCGTAGCCAGATTTTGTATCAAACTCAAAATTACCATAGCCATTGGGGTCTGTATTTCCTGAAGATACTGTAGCATCAAATGGATTACCAAAATTGCAAAATGCTTTCATACCTGTGTTGTAAATAAAAACTACTGGGAAATAAAAATCATTTTCAAAATCGTGAGAAGTTGCAGTATGCCTAGTTGTAAATAATGTGTCGTTTTTATAAATTTTTAAATTTGGATTTGATGAGTCGCATTGAAGTAAAAAACCAAAAACATCACCATCTGCACCAGTTCCTTCGGCGGGTGGGTCAAAATTAAAAGAAGTCCATATTTGAAAACCTGCATTATTTCCTGCTGTTGCTTTATCTGATGTAGTGCTTTGTATAATTGAAGTTGCTAACCATCCAGCACCTAACTCTATTCCGTCTCCACTATTGTTTGCAGATAATTCTACTTCCCAATACCATTTAGCACTTCCCACAAATGGGTTAATTCCTATAGTACCTAATGCACCATTGTAAGAACTACTGCCACCTTGCCTTGTAGTTGCTCCTTGTGTAAAAGTTGTGGCATCACTACCTTGTATGTAGCCTGTATTAAAATTAAGCGTACAAAAATTATTAGTAGGTGTGTCAGTTGCTTGGTCAGCTGATGTGATGTTGACTTCAGTAAAATCATTTCCATTGCCACTTTCATCATCACCTAAGTTAGCTGCATCTGCAAAGTCTAAATAAAAACCATTGCTACCATGTGAGCCTGTATATTCTTTAGGTTTCCATATACCAGTAGCACTATCAAACTCGCCAAAATCTGAAGGTGTTTTTGCTGTTCCGTCTATATAATGAAATTCTGCATGATAGCCATCAGGAGTATGTTGACCTAGCGATGCAGAATTGTGCCTAGAAAACAAACAATTATTACCACTACCTGATCCATCATTGGGAGTAAAAAACTGAGATGTTGCATTTTGTGATGGGTAAGTAGCTGTACTAAAGCTAGTTACTCTGCTTCCATTAATATAAAGTTTTGTTCTTTCAGTGTCTGTGCTTTGAGTTGTGTCCCAAACAGCCATGCAATGATACCACGCTGAAGTATCTCGTAATTTTGCTTGAGACCTCAAACTATGTCTACCAGCACCACCAAAATCAAGACACAGTTGGTCGCTTTCAAAAAATATACCTGAAGAATTACCTGAAGTATTACTGCAATCTACTTCTCTTTGAAAAGTACCTAAAGAAGTTCTTTTAATCCAAAAACTAACTGTTCCAGTTGTTTGAGTTCCTGCTGAACTAAAAGTTCTTCTAAAATATTCACTATTATCAGCTTCAACCTTCAAAGAGTTATCAATCTCATACCCAGTAGATATGCTTCCTCGATTATGTAGCCGTTGTAACGTTTCCATTATGTTTGTGCCATGTTCTGTACTCTGCCAATTTCTTGCCAGACTGAGCCATTATATCGAAAAGCAAATATATCTGTTTTGTTTGCTGTGGCGGTGACTGTTGGTGCTGTTGAAGCTGCAAATTCATAATTAGTATGCCATGCTACAGTATAAGGTGTTCCGCCTTGAGCAATTTCTACGCTAATTATTGCGCCTTCTACAGCATTACTTGGATTATCCATAGTAAGGTTAGTTGAAGGAACAAGATAGGCATTAGCATGTGTTGCTGCATTCCATGAAATAGTTGATCCACTTGTTGCTAGTGCTGTTTGTGTTATGTTTGCTGATTGTGATGTTGTTGCAACTCCTGTTATATTTACTCCACCACTTGCTGTTGCTATTTTTGCTGAGTTATCATAGTAAAGAGTTACTGCTCCATCCTCTACAAAAGCTGCCATAGTTTCTGACCCAGAAGTCATAATATTAATATCATGTGACTTTAGAGAAAGAGCCCCTGTTACTGTGTTATTAATAAAACTATTAGAACCATCATGGAAAATTTGTAAGTCTGATCCATCCCCTAATTTTAATTTTTCGCTGTCTCCGAGTAGTAGGGAATCTCCATCAGGTAGTTCCTTGATATTCTGATTGGATGAATCTACTACGAGAGGATATCTATCTGCCATGTTATGATACTCCTACGTTTACGTTTCCGCTTCTTGCAACAACTACTATGTTGCCATTTGTTACTGATACAGCAGTATTTGATCCTCTGCCCACAACTGTTAGACCTGTGCCTACAGTTGCAAAACTAAGAGTTCCACTGCCGTTTGTTTTTAAAAATTGTCCTGAGCTACCATCAGAAAAACCTAGTTCTGTTATTCCGACTGCTCCTGCTGCGATATATCCGCTTGATACTGTTGTTTTTGCCATTTTATGTTATCTCATCCCATGCTTTGGTTGTTTCGTTCCAAGTATATTCTTGACTCATATCATCATCAGGATATGCTACTGGTGGTTCCCATAAAAATGTTGTACTGTTTAATGTCCACGATGCGTAAGGTTGAGGCGCAATAAATGCATCTCTTTCTGAATCGTATGTATACCCTATTCCTGCATAATTTTTTCTTAAGGGTGTTCCACCCTTAGAGTGTTCACCCCCATAAGTATTGTAACTTGTTTGAATCCATTCTCCTGGAGCTTCGTCTACAAAACTATCAAAAAAGTCTAGTTCTGCTACTATTACCTTTTCTACTATTCCATCTACTACTTTTGCAAAATGTGCCATATTATACCTCGTACCTTATAATTACTATTCCTGAGCCGCCAGATCCACCATCACCACCTGCGTGTGTATAGCTACCTCCGCCTCCACCGCCAGTGTTTGCTGTTCCAGAAGTTGCATTACCGCCACCTGCATCTCCAGCTCCGCCTCCGCCTGCGCCACCTACTCCTGCTGTTGGGTTTTTGCCGCCACCACCACCACCGGCTCTTGTTACTGCTGAACCAGTAATTGACGATGCAACACCTGCTCCACCATTAGGATAGCCAGTACTCGCTGCTACACCTACTGCACCTGCTCCGCCTCCTCCTGAGCCACCATTATTGGGGCTTGCTCCCCCTGCATATCCTTGACCTGTTGTGCCGCTGCCTGCTGTTCCACTGTTTGATGAATAAGTCCAACTACCTCCGCCAGAACCTCCATTCAATCCATTTGTAAGTGTGTTGTTTGGATTTCCTTCCCCACCTGCACCTCCACCTATACTTGTTATTCCAAGTGCAGTTGAGTTACTTCCACTAACAGGATTACTATTAGAGACAACTCCACCGGCTCCGCCTGCTCCAACAGTAATTGTATATGCTTGAGGTGTTACACTAAATGTGCCTTCAGCGGATGCTCCACCGCCTGAAGTTGCTCCTGAAACATTTGTACGATAGCCACCTGCTCCGCCTCCTCCAGCTGTTCCTGAACCGCCTCCACCGCCTCCTGCAATGACAAGATATTCTACAGCTCCTCCACTGGTAACAGTAAAAGTTCCACTCGATGTGAAAGTATGTATTTTATAGCCACCTACTGTTGTTTCTGTTCCACCTGAAGCAGCTACACCTGTTGTATCTGTTGCAAACCAACCATCTCCGTTGTAATATTCTACATAATCTAGAGTAGTGTTGAAACGAACCATTCCAGCTGTAGGAGAGCCGGGTCTTTGTGCTGTAGTTCCTGCGGGCAATGTTATTGAGCCTGTACCACTAAAAGCAGGATTGTCTGCAATCTTGGCAGAGGTTATAGCATCATCAACTATAGAAGCTGTAACAACTGCACTAGAAGCTAATTGATCTGCTCCCACCGCATCATCTGCAATCTTGGCTTGACTTATTGCATCATCGGCTATCTGAGTAGTTCCTACGACTCCGTCTCCAATTACTCCTGCTTTGATTTTGGTGGTCATTGTTTATCTCCTTAAACTGTTGGCAATTCGCCTAATGGTCTTACTGCTGGGTCTGCATCATTATAGACATAAAGAGCTGCTAATGCATCTACATCTGATACGGCATCAATTGCTGTACACATTTCGTTTGCTTTTGTTCTTACCGCTGCTCTCTTTGTTGTTGTATCGCTTGGTACTGCTGTTCCGCCTTCTGCAGCTCTTACTACCATCCAATCTGTTGGTGCTAGTATACCCGCTGCTTGTTGGTTAATGACTTCTTTATGTGAAGTTTTTAAATCTGCAATAGTTTTTGCAGTTGCGCTTGCAAATGCTTTTGTTACAGTTCTAGCGCTTGAATCCCATGTTATTGACTCTGCTCCATTGATGTAATAAGCTTGATCTTTTAAATTGCTATTGTCTACTACAATTTCATAGAGTCCAATTGCTTCTTTCTCCGATGTTGACCATAAAGTAAAAATACTTGCGGGATATTGAATGTCCCCAAGTGTAAACCCTTTAGGTCTATTAAATGTTTTTGTTATAGAATTACTTTCTACTAATGCCCACATAATATTTCTCCTAGTGTGCTTTGGCGAATATTCGCCGTGTTATCTTGCCGTTGCCGGCGTTCCTGTTGATGTTACGAATGGCTGTTCTGCAAATGCCATGTAGATGTATGTTAAGCCACTTGAGTTTTGCGTTCCATTGGTATTTCTCATTTTAAATCCATTTGAAAGAAAATCTATGTAACCACTTGATTCTTCGGCATCAGCTAAATTTACTCTTAATCTTTCGTCTATTTGATTAGATGAAACTGCACCTGTGGACATATCCCAGTTTTTATTTGAGTTTCTTGCTTTGACTATAACCAAAGCAGGTTTAAAGCCTGTATAAACAAAAGTACCATTAGTGTTTCCATTACCGACATAAGAACCAAACTTGCTGTAGCCTTGTTTTTCTGCGAAGCAGTAGGCTAGATAATCTGTACTAGCAAGTGCTGTATTACCTGATTGCATTCCAAAAACTGAAGATGTCATACCTGCACCCCAAG